>Ga0316231_1000265_pt1 | contig 81679 bp, 64 predicted proteins | sample TBH18027metaG_FD_206002 | JGI IMG/M metagenome (GOLD analysis project Ga0316231, IMG submission 206002) | Freshwater microbial communities from Trout Bog Lake, Wisconsin, USA - TBH18027 | ecosystem: Environmental > Aquatic > Freshwater > Lake > Hypolimnion/Profundal zone | place: USA: Wisconsin... | reverse complement strand
AGTTCCGCCGCCTGCTGGTTCGTCATGAGCATCTGCTCTCCACCTACCGCGCCTTCTTCTATCTCGCCTGCTTCTGGATTACCCTGCGCAGGTGTTTATGAAACACGCTCTAGACGATCTCTTCGTCCCAGCTTTCCAGATAGGCTTTGAAGTCGGCCATGAACTTACCCGCATCCGCGCCGTCTACTATACGGTGGTCGAAGCCTAGCGCAAAGCGTTGAATGGAGCGGATGGCGATGGAGTCGTTGCCGTCCTTGTCGGTGATGACTTCGGCTTCCTTGTTGAGTCCCCCGATGCCAAGAATAGCTGCCTGCGGCTGGTTGATGATGGGCATGCCGAACTGCTCGCCGAAGATGCCTGAGTTGGTCAGCGTAAATGTGCCACCCTGTACCTCGTCCGGCAAGAGTTTTTTACTGCGTGCGCGCTCGGCAACGTCGGCGATGGCGCGAGCGACACCCAGGAAATTCTTCTCCTCGGCCTGTTGAATGACAGGAACGATGAGACCCCACTCCAACGCCACGGCGATGCCAATATTGATGTTCTTGTTGTATCGGATGGCGTCGCCCTCCACCGATGCGTTAACGATGGGATGCTTGCGCAAGGAGGCAATGGCGGCGCGCGTAATGAACGGCATGTAAGTTAGCTTGACACCTGTGCGCTGCTCGTACTTCGACTTCTCCCGTTCGCGCAGTCGTACGATGCGGGTCATGTCCACTTTGAAAACGGTGTGCACATGCGGGCTTGTGTGCTTGGATTCGACCATGCGTTTGGCAATAATGCTGCGCATCTTGGTCATCGGAACGAGGCTGCCAAGCGCGGGAGCCGGAGTAGATGGTTTGGACTGCGGTGCTGCCGCCTTCGTAGTGGGGTTCGCAATATAACCGAGGATGTCTGTCTTAGTAATACGTCCAGCAGTACCCGTGGCGGGGACGCGATCAAGGTCGACGTTATTGTCCTTGGCAATCTTGCGCACAAGAGGTGATGAGCGCGCACGTTCGCTTGTGATTGTCGATGCACTAGAAGTTGTGGTTGCAACGGGTGCCGCGGCTGCTGCAGTCGTCGCAGGCGCATTGACTGAGGAAGTAGCTGGTGCGCTTACCGGTGTTGCGGACTGCTTACCCGCACTGCCACTGATGACAGCAACGACCGTATTGATGCCAACGGTTGAGCCTTCTGGAAACTTGATTTCTGAAAGTGTGCCAGCCACAGGCGAAGGAATCTCTGCGTCCACCTTGTCGGTGGAGATTTCGAAGAGCGGCTCATCGCGATCCACCGTGTCGCCGATTTTTTTAAGCCACTTGGTAATGGTGCCCTCGGTAATGGATTCGCCCATCTGCGGCATGGGCACGTCCGTGCTACCTCCGCTGGACGCAGCTACTGCGGTGGTAGCGACCGGTGCAGTAACCGGGGCGGACGATGGAGTTGAAGGGCTTGGGACTGTTGCAGGCGCAGCCTTGGCCGGAGGAAGAGTGGCTGTGGCGCTATCTGTGCCCTCTGCAAGGATGCAGACCACCGTATTAATCTGCACCGTGGCACCTTCGGCGACTTTGGTCTCCTGTAAAACTCCTGCCGCGGGGGAGGGAATCTCGGCGTCCACCTTGTCAGTGGATATCTCGAAGAGCGGTTCATCGCGCTCCACCTTATCGCCGACCTTCTTGAGCCACTTGGTGAGAGTACCTTCGGTAATCGATTCGCCCATCTGGGGCATAACTACTTCAATCGGCATGAGATTCCTTCCAGAGTTGGTGGACGCCGCCAGAGCTGTCCCGCGCATTTGGATTATAAGACTTGGGTCGGTGTTTCGCTTGAATCAGGAACACGGACCGCATGGTTATAGATGCTCACGAGGGCACTATCGGCACTCATAATTTCGATTCTACGGCTTCGCAGCCCGCGAGAAGTTGCTCGAGCGAGTCACGCCAGACTATCTGACGCTGAAATACGCGACCAAAATTGCGCGCTGCGGCGTGCAACGCTCCTTCCATCGTCGGCTCATGACTTGGGGCGGCTTCTGCTTCCAGGCTGGTAACGCCACGGTCTTTGATGCCGCAGGGCACGATCCAGTCAAAGTCGCGCAAGTCGGTGGTGACATTCAGAGCAAAGCCGTGCGATGTGACTGCCTGCGAGACGTGCACCCCGATGGCCGCCAGTTTTTTCTCTTGTATATCGCCAAAGGTCCAGACGCCGGTGCACTTAGGGATACGCTTGGCCATCACTCCGAAGTCGGCGCAGGTGCGGATCAGCACTTCCTCCATCAGGCGGACGAAGTCTACGGGGCCGAGATGGGGGCCACGTTTGCCGGGGAAGTCTCCACGCAGATCGACGATAGGATATCCGACCAGTTGGCCGGGGCCGTGATAGGTGACGTCGCCGCCGCGATTGACTTCGTGCAGCTCCACCCGACGGCTGGCCAGCCACTGGTCACTGACCAGGATATTGTCGCGAGATGCATTGCGGCCCAGCGTCAGCACCGGCGGATGCTCCAGCAGAAGCAGCGTATCGCCAATTATGCCCTGCTTGCGCGCGGCGATAACGCGCTGCTGAATCTCCAGCGCTTCAGCATAGGGAATGCGACCGAGTGCGAGAAGATTAATAAACATAGAAACGTAGTTGGACGGAATACTGCAATTACTATCTGCGCATATCGAGACAGTAAAACAAGCTAGAGCGCTTACAAATCAATCGTTTTGTCCAGGACCAATTTCTGTGCTCGCGCGACAAACTCTTCCATAGTAACGCTGCCCTGGTCGCCCTTGCCGCGGGTGCGGACGCTGACCGCGTTGCTGGCAGCCTCCTTGTCCCCTAGGATCAAGATGAACGGAACCTTTTGCAGGCCGAAATCACGAATTTTGGCGTTCATTTTTTCGTTGCGCGCATCGAGTTCCACGCGCAGCCCAGCGTCTTCGAGCGTCTTCTTAACACTCACCGCGTAGGCCATATGCTTCTCGCTCGAGATTGGGACCAATCCTACCTGAAGCGGGGCCAGCCACAACGGAAATGCACCGGCGTAGTGCTCGATCAGCACGCCGAAGAAGCGTTCGACCGATCCGAAGAGCGCGCGGTGGACCATGATCGGCCTATGAAGCTCGCCGTCTTCTCCCTTGTACTCCAGCTCGAATCGCTCCGGAAGATTAAAGTCGAACTGCACCGTGGAGAGTTGCCACATGCGGCCCAGTACATCTACCAGTTTTATGTCGATCTTCGGGCCATAGAACGCGGCCTCGCCGGGAATGGTGCGGTATGGAATCCCTTTGCGCCCCAGCACGTCCTTCAGCGACTGGATAGCCTTCTCCCAGTGCTTCGCCGAGCCCGTATAGTCTTTCGGCTTGGCCGGGTCCCACGTTGACAGCTCGATCTTGAACTCCTTAAAGCCGAATGTATCCAGCACCGCTTTGGCGAAGTCGATGCAAGCGTCAACCTCGTCCTCCACCTGCTCCGGCGTGCAGAAGATGTGCGCATCGTCCTGGGTAAACCCACGGACGCGCAGCAGCCCATGCATGGTGCCCGAGCGCTCGAACCGATAGACGTTGCCCAACTCAGCATAGCGCTGGGGCAGGTCGCGATAGCTACGCGGGTTGGACTTATAGATAAGGATATGGCCCGGGCAGTTCATGGGCTTCAGGCGGTACTCCGCGTCATCCAACTCCATCGGCGGATACATGTTCTCTGCGTAGTAGCCGTCGTGCCCGCTGATCTTCCACAGCTCGCGGCGCATGATGTGTGGCGTAAACACCATATCGTAACCGCGACGGAGACATTCTTCGCGCATCCAGTCTTCCATCGCCTTGCGCACCAGGCCGCCTTTGGGATGCCAGAAGATCAGCCCCGCGCCTGCAACTTCCTGGATGGAAAACAGGTCAAGCTGCTTGCCCAGCACTCGATGGTCGCGCGCTTTGATCTCTTCCAGCCGCTTGAAGTGCGCGTCCAGATCCTTGGTGTTGAAGAATGCAGTACCGTAGATGCGCTGTAACTGCTGGTTCTTCTCGTCACCGAGCCAGTATGCGCCGGCGATTGCGGTCAGTTTGAACGCCTTCACGCGCCCTGTGGATGGAATGTGCGGGCCGCGGCAGAAGTCGGTGAAGCCCCCGTTCTTGTATAGAGAGATGGCGTCTCCGGGTTGGGTGAACTTCTCAATGAAGTAAACCTTCATAAAGTCGCCTTGTGCGGCGTATTCGCTAAGCCCCTTGTCTCTTGGCTCGTCCACGCGCACAAACTTCTCATCGCGTGCCACTACCTCGGCCATGCGAGCTTCAATGGCGGCGAGATCGGCTTCGGTAAACGGCGTCTCGCGATACACATCGTAAAAGAAGCCATTCTCTGTGGCGGGGCCGTGGCCCAGCTTAGTCTCGGGGAAGAGCTCGAGAACCGCGGTCGCCATCACATGCGCGGCGGAGTGGCGCAATACCTTCAGAGCCGCTTCGTCCTGCTCTTTCAGGAGTGTCAATTCCACATCTTCATTCAGAGGGGCCGTCAGGTCCACCAGCCGCTCGCCGTCTGCGCCAGTCCGATACATGGCGCCTTCGGAGGTCTCATCGGCCTCAGAACCGAGTGGCCCATTCGTGACAGTGTCACCGTCACTGCTGGGGTTCACCAGTGGCTTAACCCGCGCAATAACTACAGCCGCTGCCAGTCGGGGCGAGATGCTAGTGGCGATTTCAAAGGGAGTAGTGCCGATCGCGACTTCGCGCCGGGAACCATCGGGAAGCTGGACTTGAATCTGATCTGTGCTCACACTCTACAGAATACTTCGTTCCAAGGATTCGTTCAGCTTGTATGACGAAAAGAAGTGATCCGAGCTACGAATTGTCGATGATTTTTGAAGGGAAGTCCTGCAACCGAGGCGAAAGGCGGCAAACAGCAAAAAGCAGCAGGCGCGCCCGTTTGGCGACTCTCCCGCTGCTCTTCACGCAACAAAACAGCTCTATGCGGCCTGATTACTCTGCTCGGGTGACGGGGGAGTCGCCCGCAGAGTCATGCGATTTGCCTTCGCCCACATATGTCCCCACGCGATCCCGATGAGGGGAGCGACTGCAACAACGATAAATGCCAAAGCTACCGCATTCCGCATAGTACGTTCTCCTTCTACTACCCTCGGCAGTTTGGCAGGGCCGAGTCAGGTCGGTAAGGACCAGGAATTATGTGGGCCCGCACCCTCCATTACTGGGGGTGCTATTGATACTATCTAAGGGGATTATCTTTATCGCTATCCCACCAACGGATTATTGTGCGAACATCCGAGGTATCACGATGGCACTTTAGTGGTATGCCGCATGCCGCGAAGCGGCTGTTCGATACTTCGAGGAGCCGCATCCAGGTGCCATTAGTTCGATCCCCATTGCCATGAAGATCGGGTTAGGGTGTGAGAGAGGTTTGCTAGGAGGCCCTGGAATAGCGTATGACTTCTACGCTGGAGCTTGCAATCAAGCCGTCCACCACCATGGCATCCAGTTGGGGGACGAGCCTGGCAATCTGCTCTTCCGTATCGATAATACTCACCATAATGGGAGCATCGCTGGAGAAGGTCCAATGGCTTGAGTGATGGATGCGTGTGCTGGACCCGAAGCCTTCGATGCCTCGGTAGACGATGGCCTCACCCAGGCTCAACTCCATTGCCTTGGCGACGATAGCCTCGTGCAGCGGCTTACCCTGCCACTTGTCATTCTCCCCAAAGTGGATGCGCAACATGCGAGCTTGAAACTGTTCCTTCATGGATGATCCCTTCACGCCGAAGCGGTTTCTTATCCAGTTGCACTCTGGGATGGGTCGATCTCCAGAGCGCGATGGGAGTACTTGATGATGTCCACATCCGACAGAACTACCAGTCCCTCCTCCACCATCTGTTCCACCAACGGCATGAAGGCATGGATCTTCTCATCCGTGTCGACAACAGAGAGCATAATCGATGCATCGCGCGAGAGTGAGTGCGGCTTATTATTGTGTGCGCGGCTGTGCGCTCCGTAGCCAAGAATGCCGCGATAGACTGTTACACCGGCGATGTCGTTGGCGCGCATGGCCTCCACCAGAGCTTTGTAGAGCGGCTTGTCCTTCCATCGGTCACTTTCGCCGACGTAGATGCGCATCAGCTTGGCTTTGCCCTCAATCTTCAGGTGGGGAGCAGGCATGACAGGGGCTGCTTTCTTTAGATTCGAGAGCTGGGCCGGTTTGGCCACTATAGTCTCCTGCATCTCGATCAATCCCGATCCGGCCAGCTCTTCCAGTTTGCCCAGTAGCTCATCCACCTTCTCCCGCGATTCAATGAATTCGATCTTGAGTGGCATGTGGTCGGATATTTCGACGATGCTGGCCGAATGCATGTGGTGGTCCGCGCCAAAGCCTGCGACACCCTTCAGAACGGTTGCGCCGGATACACCGCGATAGAAGAGAAAGTCCAGAATGCTGGAGTATGTCGGGACTCCATGATGGGTCGATCCCTCGCTAAGGTAGATAGAGACCTTGACTGCCTTACCCGCGCTCAACATACGTCCTCCTTCAAAAGACATCGGCAAGCATGATTCCGACCCAGGTAGCGGCCAGCCCCAGAAACAAGCTGCCGAAGGCATACAGCGATGCCTCCAGGAAAGCCCCGCTGCGCAGGGTGGAGAGGGTCTCCCACTCATAGGTCGAAAATGTACTATAGGCGCCGACAAAGCCGATGGGCACAAGGAATCTCCAAGCCGGATTCACCTCTGTGCGACGGGCCAAAAAGGTCATGGTAAAGCCTATGATGACGCAGGCGGTCAGATTGATAACGAAGGTTCCATAAGGAAACTTTGCCCCCATCCGGCTGCTGATCGTCGAGCCGACCCAGTATCGGGCGATGGAGCCAAGCGCACCGCCAACCGCGATCAGGAGATATTTCTGCAAACGCATTGCCTCCATCCCCATGCTATCAACCATCTGCCGGGTACTGCTTGTGATCTTATGCGCATCTGCATAGAGCATGTTCCGGGTATATTGCGTTATGCGAGAGAATAGAAGAGATGGGTGGATGGACCTATATGCGAAGTTCCAATATATCCACCGGAATATAAGACAAACATACGGCGAATGATGAGGCAATTTTGAGTGGTCCGGAAGAATTAGGTCGTATGGACATGGAAGAAATCGAACCGCCTGACATCGTGGAGCGACGAATTGAAGTCAGCGCCACGCATGTATGGCGAGCTCTACGCCATCGCAACTTTCAGCTCTTCGTCGGTGGGCAAAGCATTTCGCTGATCGGTACCTGGATGACGCGCATTGCTACTGGATGGCTGGTTTATCGGCTCACTGGATCGGCGCTGCTGCTGGGGACGGTCAGCTTCGCCGGCCAGATTCCCACCTTCCTTCTCGCCCCCTTTGCAGGCGTCTGGGTGGACCGGCTCAATCGCCAAAAAGTGTTGATATGGACACAGACGCTGGCCATGGTGCAGTCGCTCGCTCTGGCCGCGCTCACCCTCTCTGGACACATCACCATCCCCTGGGTGCTGGCGCTCAGCACATGTCAGGGGCTCATCAATGCATTTGATATGCCAGGCCGCCAGGCCTTCCTGGTGCAGATGGTGGAGGACAGGCACGACCTGGGCAACGCAATCGCCATCAACTCTTCGATGGTGAATATGGCGCGGCTGGTGGGGCCGTCGCTGGCCGGAATGCTGATTGCCGTCAGCAATGAGGGATGGTGCTTTTTGATCGATGGCATCAGCTACATGGCCGTCATCGCATCGTTGCTGATGATGCAGGTACACGTCCCCGATACAAAGCGCGCAGTCACCTCCATGCTGCACGAGCTGAAGGAGGGATGGACGTACGTCTCGCGGTTTGTGCCCATCCGCACCATACTTTTTCTCTTCGCTGTGGTCAGTCTGATGGGAATGCCGTTCGTCGTGCTGATGCCAATCTTTGCGGCACGTATACTGCATGGCGGTCCTCACACCTTCGGCTTCCTGATGGGCGCAATGGGTTCCGGCGCGCTGGTGGGCGCGCTACAGCTGGCCGCACGCAAGAGCGTGCTCGGCCTGGGGCGCAAGATCGCCATCTCCTCAGTGGTTTTTGGTGCGGGACTGATCGGCTTCGGGTTCTCACACTTCTTCTGGCTGTCAATGGCGATGATGCTGGTGGCTGGCTACGGCATGATGCAGGGCATGGCGTCCAGCAACACCATCATTCAGACCATCGTTAGCGAAGACATGCGCGGCCGCGTAATGAGCTACTACACCATCGCGTTCGTGGGCATGGCGCCTTTCGGCAGCCTACTGGCCGGATCCATGGCACACGCTTTCGGCGCGCCACTGACGGTGATGGTGAACGGGGCCATCGTGATGCTGGGAGCGGCATGGTTTGCCACGCGGCTGCCCGCCGTACGCGATGCCATCCGACCCATCTATCGCGAGATGGGAATCCTACCCGTTGAAGTGGTCAGCGCAATGACCAGCGGCGGCGCAAGCTGATCTGCTGAATCATTCGTTCCTCGCTGTGAATCGTAAGCCCTATCATCCGCCGTAGGAAGAATCGGCATCAGACTACCTGTATCCCTCTGGCGAAGCAGACCAGAACGAGCCGGGCTTGCAAACCGCAGGCAGGAGAGAGTAACACAATGCATAACGACAGCAACCATACGCACGAAGAGCCTGACTTTACGCCAACCTACCAGGAGGAATCGCACAAGCAGCCTTACTGGAAGCGCGCTCATCTGGATTGGCGTGTATGGGTCGCCGTATTCTTCCTCTTCGCGGCCATCGCTGTCTATGTCTGGACCGTCGATCTCTCGATGGTGCCGCGCGTCTGAGCGGAAATACTACGAACTACGCGCCTGCAGCAGCGCATTGACCTTTGCCATTACCTGAAACGCGTCGGCGATGTAGACCACGTCGGCCTTGCCTCGCGTCCATCCGCAGTTTGGGTCCAGGCTGATGGCGCGCCGCTCGCCGATGAAGCGCCAGCCTACAACGTGCGGCTCCTCGCCATGACAGCAGGTGGAGAGGCCCTTGGCGTGGCGTGGCGTCGAACCGGTCTGCCCGATCTGGTTCATGTGCGACAGGAAGGGAAGCACCGATTGCTCCTCGCCGGGGCCCTCGGCCTTCTGGTCTGCCAGCGACTTGCTGCTACCCAGCGACGCGCCGCTAAGGCGGAGGAACGCGAGAATCTGCTCGCCAGCTTCTGCGACGTGAATCTGTCCATCGGGCTGTTTCTTGGTCCAGCCGGCACCAGCAACAAACAGAAGCTTCGCATCCGGGCGGATGGTCTGCGCATCGCGCATGGGCGAGCGCAGTCCCTCTACCGTAGTGCGCATGGCGGGAAGTGTGACCGCGATCTCCTCAACCTGCGCAGCGGATTGCTCACCTGCAAATACCGTGTGAGTTCCCGCATCCAGCAGCAGGAACCATGGGCGCACGTCGCGGCTGATGGTCGCCTCGATGCGTTGACGATAGAACCAGCGCGTCGCGTCCACGCTGTCGTTGCTTGAGAGAGAAGTGATGTGGGTGTCGAGAAATCCGCCGAGTCGGTGTGCCACTCCAGCGGCCACACGCACGAAGCGCGAGCTTCCGGGAGCCAAAACGATGCTTGCCTGCGCTGCGCGACACAGCGCCTCGCATGCTGCGGCATCGGTGGCGTAACGCGGCTGTGAAAATGCTTCGCCCGAGACCGCCAGCAGACGAGCACCCGTAGCTACAACCGCGCCAGCCGCGGCGTTCGCGGCTGCTATCGAAGTGGCTCCAAGAACTCCGATAGTCAGCGTCGCAGAGAGTTGGCGCGCCAACTCCATCCCAGCGGTCACGGCCTCCAGCGAAGCCTTCGTTAGCGCCGATCCGCTTTCATCGACGTGTGTCAGGACGAGAATGCTTTCTGTTGCGCTCATTCCGCACCAATCCATTCCACGAGCGCGCGTGCAATCTCGTCGGCTGCCATGTTCTTCTCGATGCGCGTCTCGCGCTGCTGTTTGGGCATGCCCACCGAGACGTAGCGTAGGCCGTTGGCCTCCAACTCGACGCGCTTGGCCTTCTGCAGGGCAGGCATGATGCCACGCATATTCGCCATGCCGGTCTGCGGATTGTTGCGTGGCTCGGCCAGGCTGCCGGTGGCCCATCCCAGCACGGCGGGCGTACCCACACACACCGACACCTGATGTCTGCCGCCCTCCACGCGCTCCAGCACCTCGAACGATCCGTCCTCGCCGAGCGTGATCTGGTCGACGCCCTGAAACTGGTCTGTGATTCCTAGCCGTTCGCCCACCAGTTGCAGCGTGACGCCAGCGCCACGCGTAGCGGATTCCCATCCGCCGAAGAGAAGCAGCCTCTCGCGGTCCAGCCCCGGCAGCACGGCGATTGCCTCTGCCAACGCAGCTGCTGTCGAGTGCGCGTCGGGAAATCCCCCGATGGGCGCGTCCACAGGCACAAGTTCAAACACAGCTTTTTGGCCAACCGTCATCATCACCTGCTGCAGCTTGGCCTTCGGCCCCAGGCTTACCAGCCACAGCTTGCTGCCAGGGTTCTTCGCAACCAATTGCGCCGCCTCGTACAGAGCGCACGCCGCCCAGGGATCGAGCACCGCGGGCAACACCATCTCATTCTTCAGCCCCGGCCCGGTCGTCCCGGTTACCGGCTCCAGAGTCTGCAGCGGATCGGGTACGATCCCCGCGCAGACCACGATTTGCAATGCATGTGCCATGAATTCGTCCTTGCTTGCTGTAATGCTTCTAAATCAGTAGGGCAATCAATTTTCCGCCGAGTGGAGTCCGCCGGCTCCGGCGCGGAAGTCGATATTTGTGTGCTCGCCGAAGGGCGTGTGGGCGCAGTTCCACAGGCACGCGCCGCAGTGGACGCACTTCTCGCGCTCGAAGGCGATCGCTCCATCCGCGCCCTGCGTGATGGCCTGTCCGGAGCACATGGCGACGCATGTCTTCTCCGCGCACTGAGCGCAGAGGTTCGGGTCGCGGAAGACGACGTGGTCCGCAAAGCCTGGCATTGCCTGAACCTTGCCGCCCAACAGAAGCGCGTCCTGCTGCGTCACCAGCAGACGTCCGTCAAGTTCGATCTCCGGCCAGCCGCGCGCGCTCATCAATGCATCGTGCAGTGGTCGTCCGCCGACGCGTGCATCCTCTGCCAGAAGCTCGGCCTCTTGAGCCTTTACGCCCGACACCTTGCGCGACGAGAACGGATGAATCTGTTGCTGTGCCGTTGGAATTGTGCCGCCCAGCGATAGCTTGCCATGCGTCAGCCCGGCCAGCGCCATGCCGATCATCCCATGCACCAGTCCGCCGTGGAAGCCGTTGCGCGCATTCTTTGCCTCTTCCGCCTCGCGCTCGATTGCGCTGGCACGCCGTCGCGCCTCGTAGGTCGCCGCAAGGTTCTGTTGCGTGAACGGCTTCTCTGCGCGCAACAATTCCACTACAGCGTCTGCGAGTTGCATGCCAGTGGTCCATGCCTCATCCACGCCGGAGTTGGTCAGCATGTTGGTGCTACCTGAGCCCTCGCCGATGCGCGCAAAGCCGTCTCCGGTAAGGAACGGCTCACCATGCTTGCCCGACTCCTGTAGCGACTTCGCTCCCCACGAACGCAGCGTGCCATCTTTGAGATAGCGCCACAGCGCGGGGTGCTGGATGTAGTGCTGTAGGTATCGATAGGCCGTACGCTGTGAGTCGCCCAGCCAAGACGGCACAAAGATTCCCACCGACACAAGCCGGTCCGGATGCACATAGAGGAAGCCAAAGATCTCCGGCTCGGGATATCCGAAGGTATGCCACACGGTTCCGGGTTTCAGCGACGTGTTCTCTGGCAGTTCGATTACCATCTTCATGCCCAGCGCCCATTCGTTTTGTGCCTGTCCCGGCGGCATTCCGAGTCGGCGGTCGAGTGCCTGACCCACCGCACCCACCGGGCCATCGCCCACTACAGTCAACGGCGCATGGACATCCATTCCGGCCATGAAACCATCCAGTGGAGTCCCGGCACGATCCACGCCCTGATCTGACAGCCGTATTCCCTTAACTGAGTAGCAGTCCTTGCCCGTATTGCCCGCGAAGATCGGCGCGCTTACTGGCGTCCCCGGCCATATTTGTACCAAGCCTGTGGCCATCAACTGGGAGCCGACCCACTGATTGAACTGGCCCATGGAGAGCAGCAACCCGCCTCGCTTGTGCAGAAAACCTGGCGTCCACGGCAGCTCGAATGCGCTGTCCTTAACGCCCAAGAGACCGCCAAGTCCGCGCAGCAACACATCGCCCACGCGTAACGTAAGCGACCGTCGGCTAGCTCCAATAGGATCGAGCAGATACAGTACCCGCTCTTCGGCGACCGGAGTGGCCATGGGAATATCAGCCGGATTGAGATAGGGAAAACTGGAGCGTATAGCCCTGGCACTGGTTACGATTCCGCTGACTCCTGTAGAGATATCGTCAGCGCGTTCGTAGCACAGAACCTGCAGCGGCATGCCTGGAGCAACCGTACTGGCAAATGCAGGATCGTCTGGGTGTTCGGTCCACTCACGAGTCAAGGTGGTAAGAAAGCCGCCCATGGCGGGACCAAAACCTACGCAGGCGATGTCCACTTCCATCGTCGCGCGGTCTATCACTGTGGCCGCAGAGCTCACTGGAGCCGTTGCGTCCGTGGCCATGGCGGAACCGCTCATGCGGGATAGTCCAGAGCTTCGGGGATCATCACCTTACTGAGCGTATCTGCGGCGCGGTCCTTGGCCAGGCGGCATCCGCTGAGGCAGGTGCACAGCTTGTTCTGCATCCGTTGGAAATCGTTCGACCCCGAGGCACCGCAGCTCGCACACGGTCCGGCCTTATGCGGATGGTTGCCATCTGTACCCACAACGTCGATGGCGAAGGCGGAGATTCCAGGCATCGTCTCCTCCAGCTCTTCCAGCTCCTGCGTTGTAAAGCAGTGACTGCAACCCTTCGTATCCCACGCCGGATGCAGGTTGTAGCCGAAGACCAGTTCGGCGGAGACGCGCGAGACTTCGCCTGCTGCTCGCGCAGCCTGTACGTGACAAAGATCGTTGAGAAACTGCACCGTCCCGGCAAGCCCTTCGGCGGCCACCGCGTCTTCTCTGCCACGTGCCTGCAGTTCCATCACATCGAGGATCTGGCAACGTGAGGCAAGCAGCCAGCAAAGCGCATCGGCCAGTGCGAAGGTCACGCCCTGACGCTGCCCGTGATACAGCTTATTGCCTGTCGGATCGGTGGCGTTCTGTAGATGGGCAAGCGTCCACTGCCACATCTCCATCGCGGAGGCCAGGGTGCAAGCGCCGGACCCAGGATGTTCGCCGGCAATCTTGCGCATCTCGGCGATCCAGGTGCGGAACTGCGCCAGAAAGACATTCCGCGTCATGGTAATGGTCAACTGCCGACGTTGCACCGCCTCAGGGCCTTCGTAGGTCGCCTCCAACTGCGCGTCCATCCACTTGTTGGCCAGGAAACCGGGGCAGTCCTCGGTGATGCCGTATCCGCCCATCAGGCTCACAGCTTCGCGCATCTGGTTCGCGCCCACTCCTGTGTTCCACAGCTTGGTGGCAGGGCATAGAACATCAGCCACCGCGTCTTTCATCACAAAATCCACCATCGGATCGGCTTCCAGCGCCACGCGCCGTGGATCGCCCTGAGCCATCCCAAGCAACGAGATCGCGCCCTGCTCGCTCTCTTGCAGCGCCTTAAGTACGGCACGCTTGCCAGAGACGCCAAGTTCCTTCATTAGCGCGTTCTTGCGCTTCTCTAGTGGCTCCAGGTCATCGAAGCTGCGTGCCGCGGCAAATCCCAGCGATGCGGCTGCTTCGCCGGTGGCCCATACATCCACCAGCCGGTGCAGTGCATCCTCGCGCTGCTGGATTCCCAGGTCGTAGCGCATAGAGCCTGGCTTTACGCCGACCGCTCCGTGGAAGCGTTCTCGCTGGTAGCGAATCACGGGTTCCACTGCGGACAGCAGTTTAGCCGCCGTCATCAGGCCCACTGTGACACGCGTTCTGCGGAAGACTGCTTCGATCACCTCTCCATGACTGAAGTTGGGCACAATCACTCCATCCACGGTGGTATATCCGCCTACGATGCGGCTGGCAGGAACCTTCAGGTTGAAGATGGGATCGCCAGTGGATGAGAGTTGGTGCACCAGCTTTTTGGTTGCCGTTCCGCGGTCGAAGATGCCCTCGTCGCCTTCCTCCAGAATCACCACGCAACTGCCCTTAATGCGTGGGTCGTCAGAGATCACGGCTGCAGTGACAAAGTTGGCGAACGCGATATTTGTGATAAACCGTCCGCGCTTGTCTACCTGAAGCGTAGGCTCCTGGCCTTCCTTCCACTCGGCGATGCGCAGTTTACCGCTTAGTATTCCGGTATCTACGCCGACGTAGGGCAGCGGCTCGGTCAGCGCAAAGGCCCCGCGCCATGGCTCGCGGTCCTCGCCTGCCTGCGGAGGAGCGGCCAGCGTTTTGTAGTGATTCTTTTGCTCGTCTGTACCGCACTCATGGATCGGCGCCAGGGCCAGAAAGCTCGCCAGGCTACTAGTGGCCGCTCCGCCATCCACCCATGCCAGCTCAAACGCAGCAAGCGATAGCGCAAGGTTCTTCGGACCGGCGATGAATCCGCCCTCTTCTGGCTCCATAAAGGCTGCGGTGATGCCTGCGCGATCGAACGCCTCCATCATTTCTGCCTTGGCCGGGGTCCACTCATGGGTGTTGCGTTCTCCCGCGGCCACCATCCGCGCTACCGTTGTCCGAGCTACTGTTCGCGCCGATTGCACCAGCATCTGCAGGTCGAAACGGTCTGCAAACCGCCACTGTATCTGGCGCACCGCGTCCCCGGGAAGCGTATGCATGGTCTTCACTTCTGGTACCGCAGCTGTAGCCATTGATCGAACCTCGCGCAGTTCAACCAATTGTCTCAGGCAGGCTCCGGCATGCCTGTGACCATCATCACCAAGTCTTCCGCTCCAACTCCAAATCGTCGCACTGTAGCCGTTTTCCCATGCCGAAAATACTCCAAGTGTGCATATCCTGGTCTGGATGCAGTGATGGAAGGGCCTGATTACTAAGGATTATTGGGGTAGTCTCCTATTGCCGCCTATAATAGGCTATGGCAATCACTCCAGCGGCTCCGGGAAGCTCCGGGAAAGCCGCACCTTCGAGGCTGGAAGGGACGAGTTCCGACCCCAGTACGACAGACACAGGCAAGGCGCGTAACGCAACGTTTCCGCCTGCGACTTCTGTGCCGACGTCGCATGCAGAGCCTGCCATCAAGAAGGTGACTGCCCCCCAAGAAGCTGCACAAGTCGCCTCCACAGAGGAGTCCTCGGCAGGTCATCTTGCCGGATCCAGCGCAGCCACCATCAGTGAGATGGATGCCAAGTTCGCTCACCTGCTTGCAGAAGTCCATCAGAACCGCCCGGGTGATGATCTGGAGATTATCCGTCAGGCATGGGCGTTCTGTTTGGAACAGCATGAGGGGCAAAAGCGCGCCTCGGGCGAGCCCTATGCTGGGCATCCGCTGGAGGTCGCACTGGTGCTGGCGGAGTTGAAGATGGATTCCACTGCGATTGCGGCTGGCCTGCTGCATGATGCCGTCGAAGACACGGACGTGACAATCGGAGAGATCGAGAAACGCTTCGGCGAGCAGGTGGCACACATTGTTGAAGGCGTCACCAAGCTGGACAAGATCAAATTCGCCAACCGCGAAGACCACCAGGCCGAGAATATTCGCAAGATGCTATTGGCCATGGTCACGGATGTACGCGTTGTCCTCATCAAACTGGCCGACCGGCTGCATAATATGCGTACCCTGGAGCATCTGGCCCCGGAGAAGCGGCAGAAGATTGCGCGCGAGACGCTCGACATCTACGCCCCTCTGGCCCACCGTCTGGGCATGGGCAAGTTACGCGGCGAGTTGGAAGACCTGGCTTTCCGCTACACCGACTCGTTTGCCTACGAGCAACTCTCCACCGAGGTGGATGCGCTGCGTGGCGAGGGCGAAGTCTTCCTAGAAGGAATCGTCAAGACGCTAGAAGGCAAGTTGCGCGAGCACAAAATCAACGGACGCGTGGAGTGGCGCATCAAGCGTCTTTACTCTATCCAACAGAAGCTCTCCGAGCAGAAGATTCCACTGGACCAGGTTTACGACTTGCTGGCCATTCGGGTCATCTGCCAGTCGGTGCAGGACTGCTATGCGGTGCTGGGCCTGCTGCACTCCATCTGGCGGCCGGTGCCAGGGCGCATCAAGGATTTTATCGCCATGCCGCGTCCCAACCTCTATCAAAGCCTGCACTCTACGCTGATTGCGCCCGGAGGTCACCAGTTTGAGGTGCAGATCCGCACCGAAGAGATGCATCGTGTGGCAGAAGAGGGTATCGCCGCGCATTGGAAGTACAAGGCCGGCGACGTCGTCTCCGCCAAAGATGAGGCCCGCCTCGCATGGGTGCGCCAGTTGATGGAGTGGCAGCGCGAGATGTCGGACCCCAACGAGTTCATGTCCACGCTGAAGATTGACCTCTATCCTGAGGAGGTTTACACCTTCACTCCCAAGGGCAAGGTTGTGGTGTTACCCAAGGACGCAAGCCCTATCGACTTCGCCTACACAATCCATACCCAGGTGGGCAACACGACCATAGGCGCTAAGGTCAATGGTCGCATTGTTCCCCTCCGCACCAAACTACGTAATGGAGATATTGTTGAAATCACGACACAGGCGGGTCACTCTCCAAGCCGCGACTGGTTAAGTTTTGCCAAGAGTTCACGTGCTCGCAATAAGATCAAGCACTGGCTCAACGAGCACCAACGTGAACGTGCCATCGAGGTGGGAGGCAAGCTGTTGGAGCGCGAAGCGCGCAAGTACAAACTGGCGCTCTCCAAATACCACGAGGTTGATTTTGACAAGGTCGCTGCCGAGTATGGACTTGGCTCGCAGGCCGAGCTGCTGGCCGGCGTTGGCTTCGGCAAGTATTCCGCGCGCCAGGTGCTTAACAAACTGGAGCCCGGCTCCACCATGGCGGTCGAACATGCCGCTCCCGATGGAGTTATTGGAAACGCCCTCGGACAGATGTCGGACGCGGTCAAGCGTGTCTTCTTCGGCAAAGGATCGGAGTCGCTCCAGGTAGAGGGTCAGGACGATCTGCTGGTCTACCGCGCGCGCTGTTGCAACCCTATTCGCGGCGAAGAGATCATCGGATATGTTACCCGCGGCAAGGGCGTTGCTGTACACGCGCGCAGTTGTCCCAATGTGCAGAATCTGCTCTACGAGTCGGACCGCAGAATTCAGGTGGAGTGGGCCCCACTACCGGGCGATGCGGGTACGGAGGGCGCAGCCAAACCGCAGACCTACCCCGTTCGCCTCACCGTTTTGTGCGACGACCGTGCCGGACTGCTCAAGGAGTTTACCGCCATCATCTCCGACGAGGGTACCAACATCCGCTCCTCCAGTTCGGAGGCCACCGACGATGGGGGCGCGGTGGTGGACTTCGTGGTCGAGACAGTGGATGTACGCCATCTCAATCGCCTGGTAGACAAGATGCGCCGCGTGCATGGCGTCCACGATGTCCAGCGTGTGCAGAAGATCTAACTCCGCTTAATACTATGGGCCCAATTCCGCACGACGATGGTAAACCGTAATGGTTCGGTAACTCGTATCCTTTACATATTCGTGATCGATCACGTTGCGAAATTCTTTGGGATAGTGAAAATAATCCATGTCGTCGGCCCTGGAGCCAAACGAAGCATTGGAATTCAGAAAGATCAAGGTTTGAAAATGGTGCTCTCTCCATACCTCTATCAGGCGTGCCTGGTCTGAGGCAGCAAAGGCGGTACCCGGTTCCCACCACGCCGGAGAGTGTTCGGGCGAGGGCAAGCCCAGCACTGCGTAGTTGAAGTCGATGCGCGGGCCAAAGAAATATGGTCTGCTATTTGCATTGACTGCGAGATGTATCTCCCGCTCAACTTCCAAAAGGGTGGTACTTGCCCGCATGTTTTTTAGGAAGCCAACCTCTACGCGGTTCTGGTTGTCTTGCCACTCATAGAATCTGTGCGGGCCGATTCTAAATACCCGGATTCGTGCGGCTCCATAGTACAGATCGCCCAGAATCGTGGCGAATACAAGTGAGATTGTGAGACGCCGAAGCAGCGGACCAGTCCAGTGCAATCCGAAAGTCAAGTACGCGCCTGCCGCAAGCAACAGCGTGCAATCTACATCCCGATACTCGCCGTTAGTTGCTAACCCATATAACGCAATTATCAGCGTCATCGGAAAGAATAGGCAGAAGATGAGCCTGTTCCATCTCCGCTCGACTACCAGCCGAGTGATTTTTGGCATCATGCCAAGAAGTGGAACCGTCAGCACAGTAATCCAGAAAAGTGCGGCGTGCTGCTCGAACGGAATCAATCGTTGATAGCCAAAACTTGTGCTCACGCTTCCATGTTCCCTGGCCACTGCAAGGTAGCTACTCAACATGGCAGGTATCGAGACATGGTTGATCAGGAGCATACCAACCGCCGCTGCCGTCGCGGCTAGTGTCAGCAGAACCAGTCGAATCTTCCGGTCTGTAGCGAGGAACAGTAGAGCCACACATCCCACGATGGTTGCGCCGGCCATATTCGGTTTCATCAGCGAGAGCAATGTCAGCGACAGAACATAGGATAGCTGTACCTTTGCTGAGCGCGGCTGGTTTGCATAAGCCAGACAGGAGAGAAAAAACACCGCCGCCAGCACCATGACGCTGTCGTTGTACCACCAGAAGCAAAGCGTCAGCATCGCCGCGCATTCAATCGCGAATGCCACAGCGATTGAGGCCAACCGCCCCATCTCCAGCCGGAGCATCAGCCATACCATCCATAGGAAGGTGAGGCACGCAAAGATTGCGCTGATGTAAAGATTTGCGTCCCATGTAACTCCGAATAGCCGATATGCGTACTGTATCCCGAGATTGAATCCAGCAGGCGTGGTCGTTGGAAAATCGACATAGGGTCTCTGCCCCTGAATCTGACGCCATCCTGTTTCCACCAGGATGCCCATGTCATAACCGCCAAACTGCCAACGGCCCATGCGGATCAGGAACACAGATATAAATGCGCAAACCGCCAGCAGCGCGGCGTAGGTATAGGCATCGTACCAGCGTCCATGGAATAAGCGGACCGCTGAATCCATGGTTGGAACCAATAGGAAAGCTGCAATAAAGCTCCCGGTTAGAATCAAATCCTGCCGTAGGAGAAATCCACCATAGGTGCCGGCTGGTGAAATGAGGAATTCCACCGCGGTCAACATTAGGGCCGCCACTCCAGCCCACGTCGAAATCGTAGGTGCTCCCAACTGATTTTTCATGTCATGGGGTGCGTTTCTTGCCGCTGGATGCGGAGGTGAGGGGATGTCAGGCAATCGGTCTCCTGGTTTGTTTGCCATTTCTAGATGCTTGCAGCGATTGTAGGCCAGCCAACTCATGGTGGCCTCCCGTATTTGCCGTGTTGCGCCCGTACTTGCCGGTTGCGAAAGACGATAGCAAGCGCGACAATCGAGCCATCTTCTAGTTAACGAAGGCGCGATATGGCACAGACCAAGACGATGATTTCGACCACGCAAGCTCCCCAGGCTATCGGTCCCTACTCACAGGCGGTGCGTGTCGGCGATCTACTCTTCACCTCCGGCCAGATCCCGCTCGACCCGGCTACCGGAGCATTGGTCGTTGGCGGTATTTACGAGCAGACTAAACGCGTGCTCGACAACCTGGCGGCCGTACTGGAGCAGGCCGGCCTGAATATGGCCAATGTAGTCAAGACCACTGTGTACCTCAAGAACATGACCGACTTTGCCGCCATGAACGAGATCTACGCCCAGTACTTTGCACCGGATGGCGTGGTGCCGCCTGCGCGATCCACTGTCGAAGTGGCTCGACTGCCCAAGGATGCGCTGGTCGAGATCGACGTGATCGCCATGCAACCGTAAAGAAGTGGATAGTAGTGAGAGGATAGTTGGTATTCGAACCATTGCATTGGGTTGCACATCGAATAACCGGGAGGGTTGCAGCATGGCTGAGACGACACCGAGACCTGGCGCTACGTCAAGATCAAAAGTACAGAAGACTGAGGAGGAGTGGCGCGAGTTGCTCACCCCGGAGCAGTTTTATGTGATGCGCGAGAAGGGAACCGAGCGACCATTTACCGGTGCGCTGGTGGACACCCACGACGACGGCAGCTACCACTGCGGGGCCTGCCATGCGCCTCTGTTCACCTCTGACACCAAGTTCGATTCAGGATGTGGATGGCCCAGCTTCTATCTGCCTCAGTCGCCCGACGTCATCGACGAGCATGAGGACCTGTCGTTTGGCAGACGACGCACCGAGGTCACCTGCTCCACCTGTGGTGCGCATCTGGGCCACGTCTTCACCGACGGCCCGCAGCCCACCGGCCTGCGCTACTGCATAAATAGCGCTTCGCTTGCCTTTGAAAAGAAATAAATTGCCCCAGACGCACAAAAAGCCCCAGCTGCGAGACTATAAGCTGGGGCGTTCTGAACACAAAAAACTTGCTTAGCCTTTAACGACCTTGCCCGTCTTGATGCATCCGCTGCAAACGCGGATACGTTTCGATGCACCCGCGACCTTTGCCTTCACCGGGTGTAGATTTACGTTCCAACGTCGCCGTGTGGTGTTGTTGGCGTGAGAGACGTTGTTTCCGAACTGCGGGCCCTTGCCGCAAATATCACATTTCGCTGCCATGATGAAACTCCAATCCTGAATTGCAGCAACCTTCACTCGGCACGGAAGGCCGAATTTGACGTCCCTGTATTTCAAGGGGTGAAGGAGGCAGGCTCAGCGGGACAGATCTCCCCGGTCGCTGCCGTGTCACACTGCTTCTACTCAATAGCCTACCACTGTCATGGCCCAAATCGCCACTCAAACCATCATCCGGAATGTCTTTTTTTCGCCAGGATCAGTCGATGGAGATCTTGCGCAGCAGCTTGAAGTCGGAGAGCATCTTACCTGTGCCCAGTACTACCGACGCCAACGGGTCGTCTGCGATGGACACCGGCAGCCCAGTCTCTTCTCGGATGCGCTTGTCCAGGTTCTTAATCAGCGCACCGCCGCCGGTCAGCACGATGCCGCGGTCGGAGATGTCTGCCGAAAGCTCCGGCGGAGTTCGTTCCAGCGCGACACGAATTGCGTTGATGATGGTCGAGATGCATTCCGAGAGCGCCTCGCGCACCTCTGAGTCCTCAATGGTGATGGTTTTGGGCACACCCTCGATCAGGTTGCGACCCTTAATCTCCATGGTGATCGGTCTGTCGAGTGGGAATGCCGAGCCAAGCTGCATCTTGATCTGCTCGGCGGTACGCTCGCCGATCAGCAGGTTGTACTTGCGCTTCAGGTAGGTCACCACAGCCTCGTCCATCTGATTGCCGGCCATGCGCACCGACTTGGAATAGACGATGCCCGAGAGCGAAATGACCGCGATATCCGTGGTGCCGCCACCTATATCCACCACCATGTTGCCGCCCGGCTCTGTAATTGGCAACCCCGCACCAATGGCCGCCACCATAGCCTGCTCCACCAGGTGGACTTCGCTCGCTTTCGCTCGGTAGGCCGAATCCATCACGGCCCGCTTCTCCACCTGTGTGATCTCCGATGGCACGCCAATCACAATTCGCGGATGCACCATGCGCTTGCGGTTGTTGTGTGCCTTCATGATGAAGTAATTCAACATCTTCTCTGTATGGCGGAAGTCGGCGATTACACCGTCCTTCATGGGCTTGATGGCCACGATATTGCCCGGCGTGCGGCCAAGCATCTCCTTGGCCTCTTTGCCCACTGCCTCCACCTCGTTGGTGAGCGTGTTAACCGCGATGATGGAGGGTTCGTTGACCACAATACCTTTGCCATGCGCGTAGACAAGCGTGTTCGCGGTCCCCAGGTCAATGGCTAGGTCGTTGGAAAATAGACTGAACAACGAGCGCATGTTGTGGATGCGCGAGTACCGCATTTGATAACCGTTTGAAGACATGTGAAATATTTTTTCCTGGCAAAAAGTAATCAGTTCCTATTGTACGGCCTTGCACGCAAGACTGCTGAATTGGTTATATATCTGTTCTTCATCGTCTATGTTTCCCGTAGGTTGGCCATTCTAAGGACCACAAGGGAACCACCGATGGCATCCATAAAGAGTGATAGTGTGATGTACATGATCCTTGGCGTTCCAAGGGAGTTAAAGGACCACGAGAGCCGCGTCGGAGTCACTCCATCTGGTATCCACACGCTGGTAGCCGCAGGTCACACCGTGCTGGTCGAGCACAACGCCGGCGAACTCTCCTCCATGCCCGACGACGACTTTCAGGCTGCTGGCGCAGAAATCGTCGGATCTGCCTACGATGTATGGCGACTGGCGGATTTGGTCGTCAAAGTCAAGGAGCCCATCGAGCAGGAGTATAGGCACTTTCGCGAGGGGCTGGCCCTGTTTACTTACCTGCATCTGGCACCGGCGCGCGCGCTTACAGATGCGCTTCTGGATAAAAAAGTTATCGGCATCGCCTATGAGACAGTACGCGATCTCAAGGGCGCGCTGCCCCTGCTGACCCCTATGAGCGAGATCGCCGGTCGCATGAGCATCCAGGTGGGAGCGGCCTGCCTGGAGAAGGAACGGGGTGGACGTGGTGTTCTACTGGGTGGTGTGCCGGGTGTTCCGCCCGGCAACGTCGTCATCCTCGGCGGAGGCATTGTTGGCATCAATGCGGCCAGGATCGCACTGGGCATGGGAGCATCCGTCACCTTGGTCGACTCGAACCTTACCAGGCTGCGAGAGCTCGACGATATCTTCGGCGGCCATTTGCATACCCTTGCCTCCAATACCTACAACATCGAGCGCGCCTTGCGCTCGGCCGATCTGGTTGTCGGCTGCGTATTGATTCCTGGAGCGGCTGCGCCCAGGCTGGTTACCCGCGCCATGGTGGCAACGATGAAGAAGGGTGCCGTTCTTGTCGATGTAGCCATCGATCAGGGGGGATGTATCGAAACCGCACGACCCACTACCCTCTCGGATCCCTCCTTCATAGTCGATGGAGTCGTCCACTACTGCGTCACCAATATTCCAGCCGCCGTTCCTCACACCTCGACCCTGGCGTTGACCAACGCAACCTTCCCTTACGTATTGAAGCTGGCGAATCTGGGAGCTAAGGCAGCTATCCGAGAGGATGCGGGCATTGCGTGGGGAGTCAATACACTGGGTGGAGCGCTTACATGCAAGCCGGTTGCCGACTCGCAGCAACGCGACTGGCAGGCGGTGGCGGAGTTGGTGTAGAGTAGCCTCCCTATCCCGCCTATAATCGACTCATTGCGAGGAGACCATTCTCGATGGGTAGAAGCGCAAGCCGCAGAAAAATCGTAAGCAGTGCTCTCGGCTGGATACTGCTGGTGTTGCTCTGTGCTTTCACTGCCTTGAACGCCTTCAACCTGAAGTTCTTAAATCCAGCTACAACGGGCGAGATTATTGCATTTACCGGCCTCTCCGCTCTGGCCTTTCTGCTCTTTGTCGCGGTGCTTCTACTGTTGGCGCGCAATGTTCTCAAGCTCTATGCAGATCAGCGAAGTAGTGTCATGGGTACACGCCTTCGCTCGCGTATGCTCTGGGGAGCTGTGCTGGTCTCGTTGGTTCCCATTGTCTTCATGTTTCTATTCAGCTACGGGCTGATGAATCGCTCCGTCAATACCTGGTTCTCGCAGCCTGTGACGGAGATGCGCGACGACTCAAACCGCGTTGCGCTGCAACTGGCCCAATACACCTCGGCCAACGCACGCGCCGAAGCGGAGTCGATTGCCGTCACGCTTGCCGTGACCGAGAGCATCTCGGAGGGAGCCAAAGGGAAGCAAAGCACGCCAGACATGGAAAGTATCGACAGCGTTCTGCACCAGCACGAGATCAGTTTGCAGAACGGCTTTGCCGTTGTCTATAGCGAGGGACGCGCCATTGCCTCCTTCCATATGCCGCAACATACCAACATGCCGGCCCACGTAAAACCAGGGCTTACAGAGCAGATATCCAGGGATGAGGATAGCGATGGTGAACCGGTGTCGCCCGTCCACAGACCCGGCGACGATCGTGTGGTAGATGAGTCCTACGACGCCGCCATTCTCACCGCCTCGCAGCGTAACGATCTACCTATCTTCTCCCAGGGAGACACGGACTATGCTCTTGGCAGCGCCGGATTGAAGCAGGGCGGCATTGTGGTGGTCGGGATTCCGAGACCCTTCGGAATGACAGCCACCATGACACAACTGCAAAAGGCTGTCGATGATTATTGGACCATTCACCGTAGTAACCACCAGGTGCGCAATCTTTACATGCTGCTTCTGCTGCTAATGACCACGCTGGCTCTCTTCGCCAGTAGTTGGCTCGCGCTTCACCTCTCCAAGCAGGTTACAAGTCCAGTGGAAGCGCTGGCCGACGCCATGCAAGCCATCGCCGCGGGAGATTACGCACATCGGGTGGGTGAGAGCGCTACTGAAGAACTTGGTGAACTGGTGCGCAGCTTCAACCACATGGCCGCAGATCTGGAGGGTAGCCGCCACGCGGCTGAGACATCCAACCTGCAGCTCTCTGCTGCAAACGCCACCCTGGAAGCACGTCGTAGCGAACTGGAAACCATGTTGGAGACTATCCCTAACGGCGTCGCCACGTTGGATAACCAACGCTGCATTGTATTGGCCAACCGCGCTCTGACAGAGATGCTCGATCCCGGCGGTCAGACACCCTTTATTGGCAGCTCCATCCAATCCATCTTCTCCGCCGAGGCCATGGAGACGCTGGACCACCTGCTGCAACGAAGCCATCGCATGGGCTCCGCCTCAGGTGAGATGGAGATGTTGGTCGCTGGTTCGGGCTCTGGAAGCGGTGTCACCATGTATCTGTTGGTCACAGTCGCCCTGCTGGAAACCGGATCCGCAGCCGAACGCATTCACCACGGCTATGTACTGGTACTGGAGAACGCCACCGAGTTGCTGCGCGCGCAGAAGCAGTCGGCCTGGAAGGAAGTGGCACGCCGTGTGGCTCACGAGATCAAGAACCCGCTCACTCCCATATCCCTCTCAGCGGAACAGATTCATCGTCACATCAACAGGCTCGGCGCAACGCTCTCTTCTGCGCAGCTCGAATCACCCTCCATTGCCATCATCCGCCGCTCCAGCGAGGTCATCAGCTCGTCTGTAGAGACTATGCGTTCCCTGGTGGACCAGTTCGCCTCGCTGGCCCAGTTTCCCACTGCGCAGTCGCGCCCATGCGATCTCAACCCCATTGTGCAGAACTCACTCGCTCTCTTTGCTGGTCGCCTGCAGCACATTCGCCTCGTCCAGCATCTTGCGCCTGATCTCCCACTCGTCCTGGCCGACCCCGAAGCCACTAAGCGTGCCCTTGGCAATCTGATCGATAATGCCGCCGAAGCGATGCAGAATAGTCTGCTTCGTGAGATTCGAATCACCACTGCGCTGCTTCCCAGCGGCATGGTCGAGCTCACGGTCAGTGACTCCGGCCCCGGCCTTACCGACGAGATGCGCGAGCGCCTCTTCCTGCCCTACTTCTCTACCAAACAGCGTGGTACCGGCCTCGGTCTCGCCATCGCCGCCAAGATTGTTCAGGAGCAGCAGGGAACCATCCGCGCCGAGAAGAATCACCCAGCAGGCGCAAAGTTCATCATCGAACTACGTCCCGCAAGCATAGACAGTGATCCACCAGCCGTCGATTCGCAGTCACAAATCGAACCTGACACGCAGCCCATAACCACCATAACCACGAGCCACTAAACAGCAACGCAACTTGAACCTGGACCCTCGAACCTCCATATGAATCACATACTGATCGTTGACGATGAAGCCGAAATTCGCGACTCGCTGGAGAGTATTCTCAGCGAAGAGGGCTACCTCGTCGCCTCCGCTGCCACCGCGGGCGAAGCCCTCACTCTTTTGGCCGACGCGCCATACGATGTCGTTCTGCTGGACATATGGCTACCAGACCGCGATGGCCTCGATGCGCTAGCTGATATTCGCCAGATGGACTCTGCGCACCTGCCCGAGGTCGTCATCATCAGCGGCCACGGCACCATCGAAGCCGCCGTGCGCGCCACCAAGCTCGGCGCCTACGACTTTCTGGAGAAGCCGCTGTCGCTCGAACGCACACTCATCGTGGTGAAGAACGCGATCAGCGCGCGCCAACTTCGCGTGGACAACCAGGAGTTCGTCCGCCAGCTCGCCTTCCGTTCCTGCGTCACCGGTGAAAGCGTCCCCATGAAGGCTCTGCGTCAGCAGATTAAGCTGATGGCACCCACAAACGGCCGCGTCCTTATCTACGGCGAATCAGGCACGGGCAAGGAACTCATCGGCCGCGCGATGCATGCGGAGAGTCTGCGCAAGGACCGCGTCTTTGTAGAGCTGAACTGCGCCGCCATCCCCGAGGACCACATCGAGACGGAGCTCTTCGGCTATCGCCGCGGTGCCATGCCTGCCGGGCCAAGCGGTGCGCCCTCCGAAAAACGGGGGACATTTGAGCGGGCGGATGGCGGGACTCTCTTTCTCGACGAGGTCGGCGACATGAGCCTCAAGACCCAGGCCCGCGTCCTGCGTGCGCTGGATGAGCAAAGCTTTCTACCGGTCGGTGCAACCCACCCTATTCAGGTGGACGTTCGCGTCATCGCCGCCACCAACAAGGACCTGGAAGAGGAGATTGCCAGCGGTAACTTCCGCGAAGACCTCTTCTATCGCCTCAACGTCATCCCATTTTTTGTCCCGCCGCTGCGCGAGCGCAAGGAGGACATTCCGCTCCTGGTCAAGGAGTTTCTGCAGGAGTTTGGCCAGCAATATGGCCGCCCCCATGTAGAAATGCATCCCGATGCCCTCGACACGCTGCGCCAGTATCACTGGCCCGGCAACGTACGCGAGCTGCGCAACCTGGTGGAGCGCGTCCTCATACTCAACCCCAAGGCCCAGCGCATTGAACGCAAGCACATTCCTCCACTGGTTTCGCGAGAATCCGCACGCGACAACACGAAGACCTCATCCCGTGGCGAAGAGTTCTCTACCCTGCTGGAAGCACGCGAGGCCTACGAGCGCGACTACATTCTGAAGAAGCTGGACGAATGCAGCGGCAACGTCACCCGCGCCGCCGAAGCCCTCGGCCTGGAACGCAGCCACCTCTACCGCAAGATGAAGGCCCTCGGCGTCAACGTCAAGGAGTAGAGGGACCAGATGTCCAATGTCGAAACTTATTTACACAATTCAAACATTTGTTTTATACTGATGTTTGAATATGAATCAAGTTTATCAAGGAAGAGGATTAAAGACGACGCGACGCAGCCGCCAGCCTGCAAGCCCGGAGCCCACGCGTGACAAATTGCTGGATGTAGCCGGGCGAATCTTCGCCGACCGCGGCTATCAGTCCGCCACAATTCGCGAGATATGCGTCGCCGCCGGAGCAAACGTCGCCGCCGTCAACTATCATTTCGGCGACAAGTTGGGCCTCTACACCGAAGTGGTGCGTCAGGCGATGCAGACTGCCGAAATCGAGGCCGTGCAAAACGCTCTCAACCTTCCATCTCCCCCCGAAGACATCCTGCGGGCTGTCATACATGCCCGTCTACGCAGTGTTTGCCGAAACGACCGTCCGGACTGGTACTTTCGCATCCTGACCCATGAGATGGCTGAGCCTACCCCAGCGCTACGTCAGCTCATCAACAAGGTTGGCCGCCCTCTCTTCGAGCGCATGTTGGCGCTCATCGCCGGGATGATCGGCTTGCCTCCAGACGACGACAGGACGCGGCTCTGCGCCCTCAGCGTGATGGGACAGATCCTGGTGTACAAATTTGCCACTCCTCTGATCGCAGGTGTGTGGCCTGAACTGAAATTGACTTCCGCGCAGGTGGAATGCATCGCCGACCACATCGCCGACTTTTCACTCTCCTATATTCAGAATTTTCACTCGAAGGTTTCCATGCGAAGCATCCAACGAACCAAACGAGCCGTAACACCGAGGGCAAGTAAATGACTGAATCTACATCTCCCGGCCAGCCGCGGCAGGCTGAGACAATAAACCAACCAGACGCCGCAAATTCCACTGCAACAGGTCGAAACCGTAGGCCAATAGTCATTCTTGGTGCGGTGCTGCTGATTGTTGTTGGCCTCATCGTATGGCGTGTCTTCTTCGCCACTCCTGCGCTGCCCGACAGCATCCTCGCTGTCAGCGGACGCATCGAGGGAGACGACTCCGCCGTAGCCTCCAAAACTACGGGTCGCATTCTTGAGGTTCGTGTGCGCGAGGGTGATAGTGTCAACGCGGGAGACATCATCGCAATCCTCGACGACGCGCAGATTCGTGCGCGTGAAGATCAGGCCCAGGCCGCGCTCTCATCGGCAGAGGCCAAGGGTGATGCTGCGCGCCAACAGATCGCCGTTCTCCAGCAGCAGTTGAACCAGAGCCAGATGCAGGTGGGCCAGTCCAAGTTCGACACGGAAGGCCGCGTTAAGCAGGCCGAAGCCGACCTCGCGGCTGCGCAGTCGGACCTGGCACAGCAGCAGGCCGCCTATAAGATAGCTGCCTTCGATAAAGATGCCTACACGCGTCTTGCAAAGTCCGGCGCCGTCTCGGAACGTCAGGGCCTGCAAGCCGTCGCCACCGCGGATCAGCAGGCCAATTCAGTTGCTGCCGCACAGCGGCGTGTTGATGCCGCGCAGGCCGCGCTTACCACCGCGCAGGGAATGCTCTCGAACCCCGGCATTCGTGAGTCGCAGGTCTCACTGGTGCGAAGTCAGCTTGCCGAGCAGAAAGCAGATGTGGCCAGTGCTGCTGCGCAGACGCAACAGGCTCAGGCCCAGCTTGCAGAGGCGGAAGATAATCGCAGTGACCTCACCATCCGCGCGCCGTTCAGCGGGACAGTGGTTACACGCGCAGCCGAGCCGGGCGAGGTAATTCCAGCAGGAACCGCAATCATCACACTGCTGGACCTCAGCAAAGTTTATCTGCGTGGCTTTATGCCGGAGGGCGAGATTGGCAAAGTCAAGGTTGGCCAGCCAGCGCGCGTCTATCTTGACTCCAGCCCGCAGAAGCCAGTAGACGCGTATGTTTCGCGCATCGATCCGCAGGCCACCTTCACGCCGGAAAATACCTACTTCCGCGATGACCGCATCAAGCAGGTGGTCGGCATCAAATTGCAACTGACATCCGGCTACGGGTTTGCCAAGCCTGGTATGCCGGTCGATGGGGAAGTCCTGGTTGAAGGCACCAGCTGGCCGAAGGACACGCATAAGTGATTGCCGCAATTCCAGACCGCGATATTGATGCAAGTGTCGTACAACGCGTTGGCGAAACGGCTGCCATTGAGGCACGCGGCCTCACCAAGCACTATGGCGAAGTCGAGGCCGTGTGTGGAATAAACTTTGAAGTTCATCCACGCGAGATATTCGGCCTCATCGGTCCGGATGGCGCGGGTAAGACGTCCACCTTTCAGATTCTAGCCGGCGTAATGGAAGCGACCTCCGGTGTTGCCAACATCTTTGGCCATCCTGCGCGCGAGATGCGTTCGCAAACCGGCTACCTGACGCAGACGTTCAGCCTCTATCCAGATCTCACGGTCGCGGAGAACATACGCTACAGCGGTGATCTGCGACGCATCGATCCGCAAGCAATCCTGGACCGCGGCCAGCAATATTTGCGCATGTTCGACATGCACCGCTTCGCCGACAGGCTCGCCGGCAAGTTGAGCGGCGGTATGAAGCAGAAACTTTCGCTCATCTGCGCTCTAGTGCCACAACCTCACGTTTTGCTGCTTGATGAGCCGACCACAGGCGTCGATCCTGTCTCGCGTCGCGAGTTCTGGGATGTGCTCGCCCACCTGTCTTCGGAGGGCCTCACCATTCTGGTTGCTACTCCGTACCTTGACGAGGCCGAGCGCTGCCATCGCATCGGATTTATGCATCAAGGCGCGATCCTGCAGATCGGCACATCTGCCGAGATATGCGCGAGTCTCGACGCAAAACGCATTGAACTGCGCACTCCCAACCTGCGCAAGACAGATCGTCTGCTCTCCGCACAATCCGGCGCTGGCAAAGACATCCTCGACGTGCAGCGCTTCGGCGACCGCCTCGACCTGCTGGTTCGCGATCCCGACAAGGAACAGCTGCGTATCAAGAAACAGTTATCCCTCGCAGGGGTCCCCATCGAAGAGATGCATGCCGATCAACCGACGTTGGAGAATACCTTTGTTGCCAAGCTGCGCGCGTTGGGGCAAAGCGCAGAGAGTGCCGAATTTCCCGCACGCCACGATCACAGTAATCTGCGCGGAGAGGTGGCCATAGGAGCAACCGGCCTCCATATGCACTTTGGCGATTTCACCGCAGTAAAAAACGTTAGCCTGCAGATCCGTAACGGCGAGGTCTATGGCCTGCTGGGTGCCAACGGCGCAGGCAAAACCACCACCATCCGCATGCTCTGTGGCCTGTTGGAGCCAAGCAGCGGCACCATGGAACTCGCCGGGTCACGTGGTAATCTTCGCTCTCCGGCGGTGCGTCAGCGCATTGGATACATGTCGCAAAAGTTCTCCCTGTACGACGATCTGACGATTCGCGAGAACCTCGATTTCTTCGCCGGCGTCTATGGTGTTCCTGATCGCGAGCGCGACGAAAAAATACGCTGGGTACTCTCGTTCGCCGGTCTCGAGGGCAAGCAGGATCAGATCACAGGCAGTTTGCCGGGCGGATGGAAGCAGCGCGTAGCCTTTGGCGCAGCCATTATGCACGAGCCGGACATTCTTTTTCTCGACGAGCCAACCTCCGGCGTCGATCCGCTCGCTCGCCGTGCCTTCTGGACCATGATCAACCGTCTTGCAGATGGCGGCGCAGCGATCCTCGTTACTACCCACTATCTTGAGGAGGCTGAGCAGTGCAATCGCCTGGGAATGATGGTTGCCGGGGAGCTAGTTGCCGAAGGAACGCCCAGCGGCATCAAGGCACAGCAGCCTGGACATTTAATTCAGTTTCTTGTCGATCAGCCACAGCGTGCTGTGGATCTGTTGAAACGATCTACCGATAGCTGGCGCGTCTCGCTCTTCGGGACTCGCCTTCATCTGATCACTCAGCAGACGCCGGAGATCGCCATTCGCGAGACCACAAGGCAGTTGGAAGAGGATGGTCTCCATGTACTCAGTGCGCGCGAAGACCGCTTTTCGCTGGAAGATGTCTTCATCTCCATCGTCGAGCAGGCGAGACTCGAAGGCAAGGTGGCCGTTGAGAAATGAACAGAAGCAGCGAATGAAACAGGAGCAGCCATGAGACGAATCCTTGCCCAGGTGCGAAAAGAACTCACCCAGATCGTTCGCGATTGGCGCACGCTTGCCCTCGCCCTGCTGCTTCCCGTGGTCATGCTTCTGCTGATGAGTGCGGCACTCTCGCTTACGGTCAGCAATCTGCCGATCGTGGTGCAGGACTTCGATGGTTCATCGGCGTCGAACAACTTGATCGATGCCTTCCGTGCGTCCATCTCCTTCCATGTAGTGGCATGGCCCATCGACCAATCCGCTGAGGCGGCGCTTGCCTCCAATGCCGCACGCGCTGTGCTCATTATTCCGCCCCACTTTGGCCGCGATCTGGCACGCGGTGTTCAGACGCCAGTGCAGTTTATGCTGGATGCATCCGACGCCAACACCGCCAAACTTGTCTCTGGAGACGCAAGCCTCATCACTGCCGCCTACAACCGTCAACTCGCTGGCGGTAGTCAGGCCGCTCCCGTCCAATCCGCCATCCGCCTGTGGTTCAACCCAGGACTCTCCTCCAAAAAATTCTATGGTCCCGGTGTCTTCGTGCTCGCCATCTCCATGTTTCCGCCGCTATTGGCTGCGCTGGCCATGGCCAAGGAGACGGAGCAGAAGACGATTCTTCAAGTCTATGTATCCAGCATCTCGGCCCATGAATTCCTGCTTGGCAAGATTCTTGCGTTTATGGCCGTTGCGCTTGGCGAAGCAGTCGTCATGTCCGCATTTCTCTTCACCTACTTTGGCCTCAGCTTCGCGGGCGATCCCACCCCCATCCTCATTGCCACCATCTTCTACACCTTCTGCGTGGCCTCCTTCGGTACCATGCTCGGAGCGGTTATCCCCAGTCAAACCGCGGCCATGCAAGCTGTTGCCCTCGGCGGATTCTTGCTTGTCTTCCTTCTCTCTGGACTCATGTTCCCCATCCAGAACATCCCCATTGCCCTGCGTTGGATCTCTAATTTCGTCTGGGGCCGCTACTACATCGAGATCGTCCGTGACGCTCTTCTGCAGGGCGGAGGATGGCCAGCCGTCTGGTACAAGGTTCTCATCATCGCCGTCATCGGGACCATCTTCTATGCGCTTGCATGGCGTGGCATGCGGCGCATGCAAGTGAAGGCATAATCCATGAGAGATATCCTCAACCGCCTCGTCAGTTACCGCCTGCTTGCTCTGGTACGCAAGGAGTTCGGTCAGATTCGTCGCGACCGCCGCTTGCAACTCTCCCTTGTTCTTCCTCCGGTTCTGCAACTTACCCTCTTCGGCTTCGCGCTCAGCGCCAATGTTTCCGATGTCCGCCTCGCCGTAGTAGATGACAGCCATACGCCAGAGAGCCGCGAGCTGGTCTCCACTCTCACCGAGAGTAAAAGCTTTCGGCTCGCCGGCTACTATACCTCGGTCAATCAGCTTGGCGATGCCGTCAGCCGTGGCGATGCTGATGCCGGAGTGGTCGTACCATACGATTACGCGCGAGACCTTGCGCGACAGCGTCCCACCACGGTGCAGTTTCTGTTGAACGCCACCAACGCCAACACAGCAACCATAGCCCGCGCCTATGCGGAGGGCGTCCTGCAAAGCTACAACGCCGGTCTGCGCCAGCAGGGAACTCATCTTCTGGTGCAGCCTGTCGCCGCGGACAGTTTGGCCCGCCACGGTATGGTGCAGCTTCAGCCCGCGTTCCTGTTCAATCCCGGGCTTGTCGATTCATGGTTCATCGTTACCGGAGTACTTGGCCTTCTGCTCATTCTCAACAGCTCTATCGTCTCCTCCGCGGCCATGGTGCGCGAGCGTGAAGCTGGCACCATCGAACAGCTCCTGATGTCTCCAGCCAGCACCACTGAGATCATCATCGCCAAAATTGCTCCACTCTTCTTTCTCCTATCCCTCATGATGTTTGCGGCACTCGCTGTCATCCGCGTGGTCTTCGGTGTACCGTTCCGCGGCAACCTCATAATGCTGATCGGCGCGGGTTGCCTGTGTATCCTCTCCGGTATCAGCATCGGCACTGTTATTGCTACCTTCAGCCGCTCGGCGCAACAGGCGCAACTTACCAGCTTTTTCGTCAACCCGCCGCTCTCCTCGCTCTCCGGCGCGCTCAATCCCGTCGAGGCGATGCCCAAGTGGCTGCAGCCACTCACTGTACTTAATCCGGTCCACCACTTCGCAAACATCGTCCGCGGTAGCACGCTCAAGGGAAGCGGCTTTATGGATCTCTGGCCTAATTTTCTCGGCCTGCTCCTCTTTACCATCGTTCTGGTATCGCTCAGCATCACCCGGTTCCGCAAGCAACTCAGCTAGCAAGAAGGACACACCGCTATGAACCACACAACGATAAAATCCGCGTCAATCTTCAGCATGGCTGCAATCGCGCTGTTCCCATGCATGAGAACTATTCCATATGCCTCTGCCCAGAGCGTGGCTCAGCCACAGCACACGCTGGCTGCACCAGTGCCACTTTCCGGACGCCCCGGCAACAGCGGTTCTGTCACCGCCATCGAAGCACCTATCGCGGGAACCACTAACAGCGTTACTACCATCAATCCCTCTGTGCAGGTGCAGGGGCCCTATACCGGCAGTGCGTCAAGTACCGCGAAGCTGCCCTTCAGGGGCAAACTCTCGCTGCAGGACGCTATCGCACGCGGCCTCAACTACAACCTTGGCTCGGCCAATCTCAACCGTGTCGTCGTCCAGGCCCAGGGTCAGAACCAGGTCGCGCGCAGCGCTTTGCTTCCCAATGTCAGTGGCTACCTCGCGGAAAACCTGGCGCAAACCAACCTCGCGGCCGAGGGATTCCGTGTTCACATTCCTATACCCGGCTTCAACTTTCCTACCATCGTCGGTCCATATAACAACATCGATCTGCGGGGCAACGTCACCCAGTCCATCCTCGATCTCACCGCCTGGAACAACTTTCGCGCTTCCAGCGATCAGGTTCACGCTGCGCAGCTCTCCGCGCGCGATGCGCGAGATGCCGTTGTCCTCGCGGTATGCGGCGAATACCTGCAAATCATCGCAACCAAGCAGCGTGTTGCTTCTGCCCACGCGCAACTGGACACTGCAACCGCGCTCTTCCAGCAGACGCAGCAGAAGAGGCAGGCCGGACTTTCGCCCCAGATCGACGTCGACCGAAGCGAAGTGGAGCAGTTGACCCAGCAGCAGCGTGTCATCTCACTGGAGACAGAGCTGGCCAAACAGAAGATCGCGCTCGCCCGCATCACCGGACTTCCCCCCAACGACGCGTATGAACTCACCGACGAGGTTCCCTTCGCCGCTTCGCCTACGCTCACGCTCGACGACGCAATCCATCAGGCCTTAGACCGGCGTTCCGATATTAAGGCCGCCGAGGCGCAGATTCGTGCAGCACAGCACGCCCTCTCCGCAGCCCGCGACGAGCGTTTACCCTCGCTTTCCATCAATGGGAACTATGGTGCCATCGGCACCAACCCCGCACAGGCAAGCGCCACCTTCTCCGCCGCCGCTACGCTTAGCATTCCCGTCTGGCAGGGAGGCCGCGCCGAGGGCGATAGCAAGATTGCCCAGGCCGCGCTCGCCCAACGTCAGTCTGAGTTGGAAGACCTGAAGGGGCAGGTAGAAGAAGATGTTCGCAATGCCTTCCATGATATGCAGGCCGCAACCAGTCAGGTAAAGCTCGCCCAACGAAATTTTCAGGTCAACAAGGAGACGCTCGACCTCACCCGTCAGCGCTTTGATGCCGGAGTCACCGACAACGTCGAGGTCGTGCAGGCGCAGGAGGCGCTCACTTCAGCCGATTTGGATGTCATTAATAGCGTCTTCGCACACAACCTCGCCAAGCTCGGTCTGGCACGCGCAATGGCCAGCGCCGCCGATAACCTGTCGCAGTTCCTTAGTCTGCAATAGTGATCATGCACTGCTCATTGCATGGGCTGGAGCTATTTTTCTTCATCTCGAGTTGTTGGGCTCTGCGGCTTCTCCGGCGTGCGCCACGATGGGAGGCCCTCAGTTCTCTTTTTCCTCGCCTGTATGTCCTCTGGGCTCGATACACCAGCCAAGCGCAGGACCATACCCAGCACGCGCATCATCGGGTTCATCGTTATTGGCTCCTGAAACAAGGCTACGCTATCCTTAATGGATGAACTTCGGTGTACGTCGTATCCGAAATATTTTCCGCAGAACAGCCCCATCCCTGGTCACTTTTATATCTCTGGCAGCGACCACTTCCATCGCAACATTCGCCAGCGCGCAGGTTAAGATTCCCAAGCCTCCGCCCGATGTCATTGTCTTCGTTAACGGCGACCAGCTCACCGGCCAACTGGAGCGTGGAGTCGCCAGCTCGATCGTCTTCAAGAGCGATGTGGCCGGCGAGATCACTATCTCGCTGGATAAGGTCAAGTCGATGAACGCCAGCGGCAACTTCGCCGTTCTTGGCAAATACGGTCTCATCAGTCCCGGTGCGGTCACGCGCGGTACGGTCCAATTCAGCAATAAAACATTATCCGTCACCATGCCCAACGGTGCAGTCGAGACGCTACAGCAGGATCATATCGCCTACATCATCGACCAGCCAACCTACACGCGCGAGCTGGCCAAGTTGCCTGGCCCGCTCTATGGCTGGAACGGCTCCATTCATGGCGGTGCCACAATCGTCCGCTCCACCAACAACGGCACTACATACACTGCGGGAGTCACTCTGGTGCGCGCCATTCCTGCCGTACCCTTCCTGCCCGCGCGCAACCGCACCAGCTTCGATCTGCAGGAGACCTACGGCAAACTTACTTCGCCGGTCATTCCCCAGACAACTCCACCCGCCTCCTTCCATTGCGCTTACCAGCATCTTCCACACGCATGCTGAGCGTGACGAATACTTTTCTCCGCAGTTCTTTGCCCTCGCCCAGATTGGCTTCGACCACAACTACGCGCAGGGACTCAACCTGCAGGAGACATTCGGCAGCGGAATCGGCTGGACCACCCTCAAGTCCGCAAGCCAACAGATGGACGTGAAGGCCGACCTGCACTACGAGAAGCAGACCTTCCAAACCGCATCCAGTGATCAGAACTTGGTCGGTTCCACTCTGTCAGAGGCATACCACCGCAATCTTACGCACAAGCTCGTCTTTACTCAGTCGGCCAGCGTCCTGCCTGCATGGAACAACTCCAGCGCCTACTCCGCCAATGCCATGCTGGGGCTGGTCATGCCCGTCTTTAAGCGTCTCGGACTTACAGTTACCACCACCGATAACTTCCTCAACGACCCCTCAACAGGTTTCAAGAAAAATAGCTTCCAGTTCGTCACCGCAGCATCCTATTCGCTGAAGTAAACGGAACAGGAGGACAAGATGTCACCGACGCCCGCCGGGTTCGACGAAGTATTTGCTACGCTCAAGCAGCTCTTCAGCTGCTATCTTGACCGGCTCAACGTACAGTCCGACAGCGCGACCGAATACACCGTCGTTGGTCGCAAGCCATCGCCCTTTCCCCAGCACAAGGGTCACCCCATGTACTTTGGCATGATCCGTATCGGTAAGGCGTATGTCAGCTTCCATCTCTTGCCGCTCTACATGAACGCGTCGCTCAGTGGCACCACCTCTCCCGCTCTCAAAAAGCGCATGCAGGGTAAGGCTTGCTTCAACTTTAAGACCGTTCCGGATGGCGACTTAATCGCCGAACTCGAACGCCTCACCGCCGCTGGCTTCAAGTCTTTCGACGACAAAAACTGGCTGTAGCGCCAGCTCTCTGCCTACTGCCCCGTCAGAATTTTCATCACTGGATCGGGTAGTTGCTGGTCTGCGTTCTTCAGCAGCAGCGTCACCTGCCACATCTCGGTGTCCGTCAGCACGTGGTTGAACGCGGGCATCCCGGTCAACCGGATTCCGTTGGCCACCTTCCAGTACGTTTCGCCCGGCTCGTCGTCGCTCACCCCCACCACGCTACCCGTGGCGTGCTTCTTCCACAACTGCGGAGCCACCGGATACATGCTTTTGGCAAACGCCACATCGTGCCCTGGAGTGCCATGGCAGCCCGCGCACTGCTCGCGGTATACATGGGCTCCTCCCTCAAACGCGTCCTCGTCCGTACCGAACGGCGCTAACTTCATCTGGCTCGCAATGCGCGCATTCAGCGGCACGCTCACAATTGCCTTCTCGAAGGGAAATGGTTTGTCCGCGGTCGCCACCGGCACCGGGCCCCATCGTAGATAGACCGCCGCGCCGCCCACTACCACCGCCACACCTAGCAGGAATCCCAGAAATATCTTGCCGCCCCCGCCACCTGATGCTCTGTTTTTCACCATATCAATCCTCCCCTTCATTACCTACGCCGCGCCAAGAAGACGCGTTGGATGTTCTAATAAGAGGTGGCCGCAGGTGGACTGGTCCGCCGCGCCGACCTCGCCTCCAACGGGACCTAAAATGGAGGCGTGCAGGAGCTCTCGTTGATCGTTCGTTCGTTGCCCCGTTTGGTTCGTAGCATACAGCTTTTGGCAGCAGTTTGGATGGTCGCGGTCATTGCCTCTGCCTCCGCTCTGGCGCAGTCCGCGCGCTTAGCCCCCCGCGAGACAAACGCCAATCGCAAGGCACGCATCGCCCGCCAGATTACAGACACCTACACCCATCGATGGGAGGTAGCCGGTGGCGGCGGATATCTCCGTTTCCGCTCAGGGCAGTTCAATCAGAAGAACAGCGAAATCGCCTTCTGGCTCAACACCACCTACTACTTCAATCAAAACCTCGGCCTTACCGGTGAACTTCGCGGTGCCTACGGCAACGCCAAAATTAATAACCTTAACCCGTTCGCATCCCTGGTTGGCCGCCCGCAGATATCCGAGTACCCCTTCCTCGTTGGACCCACGTATCGCTTCCGCCTGCGCCAGAAGACCTCCCTGAACGTCTTTGCCCTCGGCGGCACCGCCATCGGCAAGTTCGAGGGCGACTCAAAGGGCATCTCCGCCGCCAACCTGGGCCTTTGGCCCTCCACCGACGCGCGCCCCGTATTCTCGCTCGGCGGCAGCCTCGACCTCAACCTCTATCCCAACCTCTCCTTCCGTATCTCCCCCAGCTACACTGGCACCACCTTCGGCGGCTCGCTGCAGAACAACGCCGGCTTTGAGATGGGCCTGGTCTACCGCTTCGGCCGCCAAAAGTAGACTGCCTGCTAGGGCACTCCTTCACGAGTTGTCATACTGGCGTAGCCAGAATCTCTGTCGTTGTCTTTTGGAGTCGCGATACATCTCCTGCGAATCCCATAGAATAATGCGGAGGCCCCTATGACCATCATCCGCCAGGACGACGTAATCCGCAGCGTAGCCGACGCGCTACAGTACATCAGTTTCTATCACCCGGTCGATTACATCGCCAACCTCGCCCGCGCCTACGAGATCGAGCAGTCGCACGCCGCCAAGGACGCCATCGCGCAGATCCTCATCAACTCCCGCATGTGCGCCGAGGGCCATCGTCCCATCTGCCAGGATACCGGCATCGTCACCGCCTTCGTCAAAGTTGGCATGGAAGTACAGTGGGAGCCGTCGGCCAAGCATGGCATGATGTCCATGCAGCAGATGATCGACCAGGGAACCCGCGAGGCGTGGCTCAACCCCGACAATCTCCTCCGCCCCAGCATCCTCGCCGACCCGGCCTTCACCCGCAAGAACACCGGCGACAACACACCCGCCATGGTTGTCGTGGAACTGGTCGCAGGCTCTGCGGTCGATATTACCGTTGCCAGCAAGGGCGGCGGGTCAGAGGCCAAAGCCAAGTTCGCCATGCTCAACCCCACCGACTCCGTCGTCGACTGGGTGGTGAAGACCGTCCCCACCATGGGAGCCGGCTGGTGCCCGCCCGGTATGCTCGGCATCGGCATCGGAGGCACCGCGGAGAAGGCCATGGTCATGGCCAAAGAGTCGCTCATGGACCCAATCAATATGCACGAACTCATCCAACGCGAGAAATCCGGCGCGGCCCTCACCAACACCGAGAAGCTCCGCATCGAGCTCTACAACCGCATCAACCAGCTCGGCATCGGCGCGCAGGGCCTGGGCGGACTCACCACCGTCCTCGACGTCAAAATCATGGACTGCCCCACCCATGCGGCCAATCTCCCCATCGCCATCATCCCCAACTGCGCCGCCACGCGCCATCTGCACATCCGGCTCGACGGCTCTGGGCCAGTTGCGGTCGCGCCTCCCGATCTGGCCGCCTGGCCCAAGCTCACCTACGCGCCCAGCAACGCCCGTCGCGTCAATCTGGCCACCGTTACGCATGACGACATCAAGACATGGAAGACCGGTGAAGTCCTTCTGCTCACCGGCAAGCTGCTCACTGGCCGCGACGCCGCGCACAAGCGCCTCACCGACATGCTGAACCGCGGCGAAAAATTGCCGGTAGATTTCAAAAACCGCTTCCTCTACTACGTTGGCCCGGTCGAGGCGGTGCGTGACGAGGCAGTCGGCCCCGCCGGCCCCACCACCGCCACGCGCATGGACAAGTTCACCCGTCAGGTGCTCGCGTCTACGGGTCTACTGGGAATGATTGGAAAAGCAGAACGCGGCCCCGAGGCTATCTCGGCCATCCGCGAGTTCCAGTCCGTCTACCTCATCGCCGTCGGCGGCGCGGCCTACCTCATCTCCAAGGCCATTCAGTCCGCGCGCGTCCTCGCCTTCGCCGATCTCGGCATGGAAGCCATCTACGAGTTCGATGTTGTCGACATGCCCGTCACCGTCGCCGTTGATTCACTCGGCTCCAGCGTCCACCAAACCGGCCCCGCCGAGTGGCAAGCCCGCATCGCCCAGCACCTCCCCGGCACCACCATCTTGCAGTGAAATTCCGGCCATAAATATTTGTTGAGCTATATTCTTTACAGCTTGTGTTACGAGTGGTAGGATTGTGCTTTATTTCGCCTTTGTTTCGCCTTCGGAGACTCTGTGAGTAACGACATAATTTGCGAAATTCGATGCCCGATTCACGGCTTTATTGGCCTGAACGCCTGGGAGAAGAGCCTAGTTGACACGGCAATATTCCAGCGACTTCGACGCATTCGACAATTGGCTTGGACCGATTTCGTCTACCCCAACTCTCGATTCTGAGATGTGTGCATCGCGCGAAGGCGCGAACCGGGGTCCCCGAGGACAGGTCATCGTCCGTGGGTTGGACAACCGGAGTCCCCGGCGAGCGCCCTCGGCTCGCTGGCCTGCGCGACCGCTCCCGCCCATCCACTCTTCCCGCCGCTCTACGCCGCCCCAACCACCATCACTCTCGCCGCGCCCCGACCCGCCGCACGCGGACGAATCTCGATCACCACATCGTGTTGCAGCGCCGTAGCGAAGTGCATCAGCCGCTCCACCGAGAAGCCCTCCAGCTTGTACCCCTTCAACGCCGACACCTTCGGCTGGTTCACGCCCAGCAACCGCGCCGCCTCCGCCTGCGTCATCTTCCGCTTCTCCAGAATCTTGTTGATGACCACACACAGCCGCAGCTTCGTCCCAAGCTCCTCGGCATTCGGCAGCCCGAGGTCAGCAAATACATTGCCCGAACTCACCTCGAAAACTACATCTTTGGTCGCTTTAGCCATTTCTCCCCCCAAATCTCTCCCGGTGGATTCGTTCTGCGTCCTTCAGGCGGCTTGCAATCAAGTCCTGGTCCGCTTTCGGAGTCTTGATCCCGCTCTTGGACTTCTTCTGGAATGTGTGAAGCACATACACCGCCTCGGCAAACCGCACCGTGTAAACCGCTCGAAAGGTGTCGCCGCGATGGTCCTCGACAATCTCCATCACGCCCGGCCCTTCGCCCTTCCACGGCTTCGCATCCGGATGCTTGCCGCCGAACTGCGTTGTCCCAAGCGCCGCCCCTAGATGTGTCCTGACCTCCTCCGGAAACGCCATCAGGTCTTTCCTCGATGAGCCGACCCAGAACAGCGGCTTCTCATCGTCAGCCAGAAACTCTCTTGTCATAGCATATCCCAGTTCAGGGATATATCATACTCCACACACCTCCGCCACGCGCAACTTGGTATCCTCATCCTGCGATGGCAACTGAACACAAGACCGACGCCGCCAAGCCGCCCATCTATCTTCTCGATTCGATGGCCTTCATCTTCCGCGCCTATCACGCCATGCAGCGCCAGCGCCCCATGACGACGCGCACCGGCATCCCCACCGCGGCCACATATGTCTTCGTCAACATGATCAACAAGCTGCGCAAGGACTTCGCCCCGCAGCTGCTGGCCGCCGTCTACGACCTCTCCGGCCCCGTCTTCCGCGACGAGCGTGCCCGCGAGATGAAGCCTCTGCGCCGCTGGAACGCGAAGACCCAGCAGTTCGACGAGGTAGGCTACGCCGGCTATAAGGCCAACCGCGCCGAGACGCCGCCTGACCTCATCCAGCAGCTGCCCTACATCCGCCGCGCGCTGGAGGCCTTCCGCATCCCCATCCTCAGCTACGAGGGCTTCGAGGCCGACGACGTCATCGGCACCCTCGCCGCCAAACTTGCTGCCATGGATCACCACGTTTACGTGGTGTCTTCAGATAAGGACATGATGCAGCTGGTCAACGCGCAGGTCAGCATCCTCAACCCCACCAAGGACAACCTCATCCTCGATCCTGCCGGTGTCGAGTCCGTCCTCGGCGTACCGCCCAATCGCGTCATCGATGTGATGGCATTGCGAGGCGACGCCGTGGACAATGTTCCCGGTGCGCCCGGCATCGGCGACAAAGGTTCCGTCGAGCTCATCCAGCAGTTCGGCACCGTAGAGGCAGCGCTGGACGCCGCAGTCGCCACGCCCGACACCATCAAACGCAAAACATATCGTGAATCGTTACAAAATAATCGTGACAACATTTTACTGTCGAAAGAACTTGTCACCATCCACACTGAGGTTCCCATCGAGTTTTCTCTCGATGCGATGCGTACCCTGCCGCCCGACAACGCAGCCTGCCGCGAGCTCTTCTCCGAGCTGGAATTCACCACCATGCTCAAGGATCTCGCCCCCAGTGCTACCAACGCGGTCCTCGAGTTTAACCTGAAGCCCACCGCCGACGAACTCGCCGCAATTCTTGCAAAGGGCAGGGAACAGGGAACAGGGAACGGGGAACAGGATCTTGCAGTGTTCGGCTTGGCGATTGCGATCTCTGAAGACGCGCGCGCAATTTCAGAAGAAGTTGCCGCAGACTCCGATACCGACGTCGAACCAGAGCCGCCTCCCGCTGAGACGATGGATATGTTTGCCGCGCCCACACCCAACGCATCCACTGCGCCGTTGCCCGCTGATCCCTGTTGCCTGACCCCTGCCCCCTGCTCTCTCGGCCTCTCCATCGACGGAGCCTCCGCCATCGAGATCTCCCTCGATGCGCCCGTTCTCCGCGCGGCGCTGGAAGACGCGACCCTTCCCAAGCTGGTACATGATCTCAAGTCCGTCCTGCGCGCGCTCGCCCCGCATGGCATTACCCTCCGCGGCCCCATTACCGACGTCATGCTGCAGAGTTACCTCATCAATCCCACGCACGGCTCACACACGCTCGTAGACATCGCGGCCCGCTCTACCAACCGCGCGCTTGTCCATCAGCCCACTAAGTCCAATCCCGCCGACCCTAATCGTCTTTCCGAAGCAGCAGCCGCCATCGTTCGCCTCGCCCGAGTCTTCGCTCAACAGATGGCCGAGAGCGATGCCTCTGCCGCTAGCTCAACCACAACACTGGGTGCCCCAGGTCTCGCATCTGAGACCTGGGATGGAGCGCCACTCCTCCATCTCTACCGCACCATGGATCTCCCGCTCGTCCCCGTTCTCCTACGCATGGAGCAGGCCGGCGTCCGCATCGACACAGGCGTTCTCTCCACCATGTCCACGCGCCTAGCCGTCGAGATGGACACCCTCGCCGAGAAGATATTCTCGCAGTCCGGCCATCGCTTCAATCTCAACTCGCCCAAGCAACTCGGTGATGTCCTCTTCAATAAAATGGAACTCCCCAAGCCGTCCAAGCACGGCAAGGGCAAGGTCATCTCCACCGCACAGGACGTTCTGGAGGAGTTGGCCGAGCATCACCCCGTCCCCGCGCTGGTGCTGGAGCATCGCCAACTCGCCAAGCTTCGCTCCACCTATCTGGACTCGCTGCCGCACCTCGTTGACTCCGCAGGTCGCGTCCACACCACCTTCAACCAGGTCGGCACTGCTACCGGTCGCCTCTCGTCCACCAACCCCAACCTACAGAACATTCCCGTCCGCACCGCGCTTGGCCAGGAGATTCGCGCCGCCTTCATTCCCGCCTCGGGCAACTTGCTCCTCTCCGCCGACTACTCGCAGATCGAGCTACGTCTCATGGCGCACTTTAGCCAAGATCCCCTCTTACTTAATGCCTACAGAACTGGCCAGGACATCCACACCCTCACGGCATCGGAAGTATTTGGAATCCCTGTCGCCGAACTCGACAAAGAAACGCGCAACCGTGCTAAGGCCGTCAACTTCGGCATCGTCTACGGCATCTCCCCCTTTGGCCTCGCAGCGCAACTCGGCATCGAGCAGCGCGAGGCCCGCGCGTATATCGAAAAGTATTTTGAGCGGTATTCCGGCGTCCGCGCATTTATCGATCGCACCCTGGAAACCGTCCGCCGCGACCAGGCCGTGCGCACCTGGTTCGGCCGCGTCCGCCCCATCCCAGACATCTCATCGCGCAACCCTAACATGCGCGGATTTGCCGAGCGCACCGCCATCAACACGCCCCTGCAGGGCACCGCCGCCGACCTGATCAAGCTCGCCATGATTCGCATCGACGCGGAGTTAACGAAGCGCAAGCTCCGCTCCCGCATGACCCTCCAGATCCACGACGAATTGTTATTCGACGTAATCCCCGCCGAAGCCGAAGAACTGCAATCCCTCGTCAAGCACCAGATGGAACACGTCGCCGAGTTCAGCGTCCCCATCCTCGCCGAAGTCGGCCTCGGCCCCAACTGGAGAGACATCAAGTAACCGTGCAAGTGTGTAGACAAGAATGCTTTCGACTGAAGCACACCAGCAACCTCATCAAGAGTTATAATTCTCGCCCAACTTCTTATGCGGAGATTTCAATGGCTGAAATTATTCTGAAGTGCAAACAGTGTGGTGCAGAACTCGAACTTACCGAGTCACTCGCCGCTCCTTTACTAGAGAACACCAAACGAGAATTTGAGCGTAAGCTGGCACAAAAGAATGAAGAAATTGCGCGCCAAAAGAAGGAGATGGATGATCGTAGAAAAGCGCTTGAGGGAGCTGAGGAGGCGCTAGATGAGACTATCGCCCAGCGAGTAGCTGCACAGATAGCAAAAGTATCAACAGCCGAAGCTAAGAAGGCTAGAGAGGCTGTACATAATGAAATGAAATCGAAGGACGAAGAGCTCGAGAGTCTTAAGAAAAGTTTGGCCAACACAGCGGAAATAGAGGCAAGAAAAGCAAGGGTTGCCGCAAAGCTCGAATTGGACAAGAAGAAGCAAGAACTGGAAGAACTTAACATTCAGCTAAAGTCAGCGAATACCATGCTTGAAACTTCAAGGCGAACGGAAGCTGAATTTATGAAAAAATCGCGAGAGCTTGATGCAGAGAAGCGTGCGCTGACAGTTACAGTGCAACGGCAAGTTGATAAGGAACTTGAATCATCTCGTTCCAGTCTTCGCATGGAGGTGGAATCCGAAGTCAAGATGAAGTTGCGTGAAAAGGATGTGCAACTACAAAGTATGAAGACAGAGATCGAGAATCTTAAGAGGAAATCAGAACAGGGATCTCAACAAATACAGGGTGAAGCACAGGAACAAGAAATTGCAGAGACTTTGATGAACAAATTTCCAAGAGACACAATCATTAGGGTGAAGAAAGGAGAATTTGGCGGAGACTGTGTTCAGCAGGTTTATAACGCCCAGGGTAAACTTTGCGGGACCATTTTGTGGGAATCGAAACGTACCAAGAAATGGAGCGAGACTTGGATTCCTAAACTAAAAAGCGATCAACATGCCGCCAAAGCCGACGTCGCTATTATTGTGAGCCAAATGCTTCCAGAAGGAATGGAGGTGTTCGGACAATCTGGTGATGTATGGGTAGCGAGCCTAGACTGCATTGTTCCCGTTGCCGGATCCCTCCGCCATCTCCTCATTGAAGTTGCATCAACTAAACGGTCATCCGAAGGACAGCAGGACAAAGCGGCGCTGATTTACAAGTACGTCACAAGTGTCGGATTTAGGCAACGAGTTAAGGAATTAACGGAAGCCTTCACGACAATGCAAGACGACTTGAAGTCTGAGCAAAAAGCTATCAAGAAACAATGGGCAAAGCGCGAGACACAGCTTGACCGAATGATGGATGCGACTACCGGTATGTACGGTGACCTGCAAGGTATTGCAGGAAAAAGCGTGATGGAGCTTGAGGGGATCGGATTCGGCTCACTCGGATCAGGGGCATAGGATAACCGGGTGCCCCATTCATCGCGTCTTTGTCTTCTGCGATGAGTGGGCAGGTGCCCCGCGCGAACCGCTTCCTCGCCCTCCTCCCAACACGGTCATCCTTAGCGAGTGCAGCGAGTCAAAGAACCTGCGGTTGCCTGTTTTACGTTTGTCATTTTGGCATAGCCAGAATCTCCGTATTTCATCCTTGTTTCTGGCTCTGGGCTTGCCTCTGTTTTATCCAGTTCTCGGCTTGTCTTGATCGGTGCTTTTATCGGGTTTGATCGGTGTTAAGTTTCTCTCCTCGAAAACCCCAGCAGGGTGTCCCATTTATCGGCGTGTGGCCCGCATCTCATCGTCCCCACAGAAGCGGGTGTTCCAGGTCTCGATTCTGAGATATGGGTTCCGCAGCGCCACAATCACTCAATCAGGTAATCTGGTTCCAGCCGTCATGCCTAACCCTAAGATCGCTATCCTGCTCATCGACTGTCCCGACCGCAAGGGAATCGTCGCCGCCATCGTGAATTTTCTCGTCGCTCGTTACGACATCAACATCCTGCACGCCGACCAGCATCAGGATGTCGAGCTTGGCCTATTCTTCATGCGCGTCGAGTTCGCCACCGACGCCGCCGGTTTCAGCGAAGCCGCATTCCGCGCGGCCTTCGGGCCCATCGCGCGCGAGTTCCAGATGAACTGGCGCATCGAGTTCGCCGAGGCGACGCAGAATGTTGCCCTCTTCGTCTCGCAGTATCTGCACTGCCTCGCCGACCTGCTACTGCGCCACCAGACCGGTGAGTTCCGCTGCAATATCGCGCTCATCGTCAGCAACCACGAGGCCGCGCGACAGCTAGCCGACTTCCACAAAGTTCCATTTCACTTCATGCCCGTCACACGAGATAACAAGACAAATATCGAGACCGCGCAGCTAGCTCTGCTAGCCAAGCACAAGATCGATCTTGTCGTCCTGGCGCGCTACATGCAGATCCTCTCGCCCAAATTCGTCGATGCCTATCCACGACGCATCATCAACGTCCACCACTCGTTTCTGCCTGCATTCACCGGGGCGCGTCCCTATCACGCGGCCTTCGAGCGCGGCGTCAAACTGATCGGCGCCACCAGCCACTACGTCACCGAAACGCTTGACGAAGGCCCCATCATCGAGCAGGACGTCACCCGCATCTCGCAGAACGACCAGCTTCCCTCGCTCATCCAGAAGGGTCGCGACCTGGAACGCATGGTGCTCTCGCGCGCCGTGCAATGGCATCTTGATCACCGCATTTTGAGCTACGCCAACAAGACTGTCATCTTCGCCTGAGCAGGATTGCCGATGGCTTTTGCAGTTCGCCCACAATTCGACTGGCGACTTCGCAGCCGCACCCTCGCGCTCGGCGAACGCACGCAGATTATGGGCATCCTGAACGCAACACCCGACTCGTTCTCCGACGGTGGCCGTTTCCTTGATCCCAGCGCCGCGCTCACTCACGCGCTCCAGATGCTGGACGACGGCGCGGACATCCTCGACCTTGGCGGCGAATCCACCCGCCCCAACGCAACGCCTATCACCCCTGTCGAAGAGCAGTCCCGCGTGTTGCCCATCCTGCGCGAAATTCTAGCAGCGCGGCCCGATGCAATCCTCTCCATCGACACGTACCATGCCGAGACAGCGCGCCTTGCGATAGAAGCTGGCGCGGAGATCGTCAACGATGTCAGCGGATTTCTCTGGGACGAAGCGATGGCCGCAACCTGCGTCTCCCTCAAATGCGGAGCTGTCTTGATGCATACGCGCGGCCGTCCGCAACAGTGGCGCTCGCTGCCTGCTCTCGCGCCCACTGAAGTTGTACCGCTCGTCTGCCGTGAATTGGAAGCCCGCGCCGATGCCGCATTAGCCGCTGGCATCCGTCGCGACGTCATCGTTCTCGATCCCGGCTTCGGCTTCGGCAAAATGCTCGACGAGAACTTTCCACTGCTCACCCACCTCGACGAGCTTCATTCCCTCGGCTTCCCGCTGCTCGTTGGCCTCTCGCGCAAGAGCTTTCTGCGTCGCGCACTCACCGCAAAGTCGGGTACGTCAGGTCTCGCTTCTGAGACCTGGGTTCCCACTACGGTCGCCAATACCGCAGCAATCCTCGCTGGAGCTCACATCCTTCGAGTCCACGATGTCCGTCCCGCCCGCGAAGCTGCCGACCTCGCCGACCGCATCCTCAAAGTCTAAGACGATGCAACGTAGTAAGGGAGCTTTTAAAGTGAGCAACTGCAGTGATCGACTACTCCGACGACTTCTCTGCATCCGCAGCAAGCGCGAGTCCTTGCTGCCAGTCTTCCGCCTCCATCGGTTTCAACGTCAAACCGATCGCTTTGATTCCGCCTTTCTTGCTGTCCTCGATGTCCTTTTCCCCAATTCCTAGTTCTCTGAGTTTGCGTGCGATAGAAAAAACGCCGCCGCGCCCATCGATTTTGGTGACAATATCGTCATAGCATCCACCGGCCGCTTTCAGCCTGTTACCCAGATCAATAAAATCCTCGTAGATGCCCGCAAGCTTTCCATACACTGTGAGCGCTGTATCGCGAATTTTGTTGGCATTCTGCGCAATCTCCGACTGTTGCCATCCAAACGCCACAGCCTTCAGCAGGGCAATCAGCGTAGTCGGCGTGGCCAGAAGAACACCAGAGCATGCACTGTACTCAATCAGCGAAGGGTCCTGTTCCAGAGCCGCGCTAAACAATACTTCGCTCGGCAGAAAGCAGACAACGAAGTCCGGCGAGTCCACAAACTGTCGCCAGTACCCTTTGCTGGACAGATCCTTCAAATGTTCCCGTACTCGCGCCGCGTGGGCCACCAGCTTGGCCGTACGTACCACCACGTCTTCGGTGCTGCTTGCATCCAGAAATGCATCCAGCGGTGTCTTTGCATCCACGATGATCGTTCGCCCGTTCGGCATCTTCACAACAAGATCGGGACGGTAGTTAGCGTCCTCACCACGAACGAATCGTTCTACATCAAACGATGCATATTGCACCATCCCTGCAAATTCCACGCATTTTTTCAATTGCAGCTCGCCCCAGTTTCCCCTGGCCTTGGGCGCACGTAATGCCGCTACCAGCTGGGTAGTTTCCTTGCGCAGATCTGTGTGTGACCGCTGAATGTTTTGTATTTCTGTAAGAACTGATTGATACGCGCCTTCTCGCTTTACCTCCAGATTCTGGCTGTGCGTCGACAAGGCAACCAGCGACTCCTGCATCGGTTTCAACATGTTCTCAATTGCAGATTCCTTCTCGCTAAGATTGCTGGCCGCTTGTCTCTGTTGACTCTCCAATTGTTGTTGTGACAACTGCATTAAGTGTTGACTATTTGCATTTAATGCGCTCGCAGCCAGGGCCGCGAACGAGTCTTTGAGCCCCTGCTCATCTTCCTTCCGTTGTCTTAGCAATTCATTGGCGGCATCCACCAAGGCCTGTAACTCGCGCTCACGTGAAGCGAGACGTTCCTGCGCACGCCCGTTTGCGATCAGCCACGCCACTAATGCACCCACCGCAAGTCCCACTGCGAACCATACTACTGACATCATTTGCATCCCACCAATTTACGCCAGTTGTTCGCTAAATCCCAAGTCTGGCATGTATTCTTCCTGATTGCCATGCTTCGCAGCAGTTCCCCCAGGCCATACTTCTCAGCCAAGTTCCCTCGCTTTGCTTTACACTCGGCTACGCGCTCGGTATCCTTGAGACTTGCGCATGCATTCTGGCGCATCCCTGCAACACTCCGCCCAGCTCTTGTCCGGATTGGAACCGCAGCTAGAATTTTGCAACGCCGAACCGCTTAGGAAATGAAAGACACACAGGAGAACGAAATGGCAGCAGTAGAAGAAAAAGTAAAAGTGATTATCGTCGAGCAGCTTCAAGTGGATGAGGCAGAAGTGACTCCGGGTGCCAGCTTCCAGGAAGACCTGGGTGCCGACTCTCTCGACGTTGTCGAACTTGTCATGCAGTTTGAAGAAGCCTTCGACATCCAGATCCCCGACGAGGACGCCGAGAAGATTAAGACGGTCAAGGACGCGGTTGACTACATCGAGAAGAACCAGAAGGCGGCCAAGTAAGAATGGAAGCCTCGCTCCCGTTGCAGCAGCACCCATGGCGGCGCAGAGTCGTCGTTACTGGAATCGGCCTCGTCTGCGGGGTTGGTAAAACTGTGCCTGAAGTTTGGGAAGGCTTGCTCGCTGGACGCAGCGGAATGGCGGAGATCAAGGCATTCGACCTCACAGGCCATCCGGTGCGCATCGCCGCCGAGGTCAAGGACTTCGATCCGCTTCTCTTTATTGAGAAAAAGGAGGCGCGCAAGATGGGTCGCTTCATCCATTTTGCGATTGCAGCCGCGCAGGAGGCCATGGACCACTCTGGCCTTAAGATCGATGAGTCGAACCGTGATCTTGTTGGCGTGCATATCGGCTCTGGAATTGGCGGCTTTGATGTCATCGAGCGCGAACATGCGGCCATGATGGCCGGAGGTCCACGCAAAATATCTCCCTTCTTCATCCCCGGAGCTATCGTCAACCTCGCCGCAGGGCATGTCTCCATCCGCTTTGGCGCGCGTGGCCCCAACGAGGCCACGGCTACCGCATGCGCCTCATCGGCCCACTCCATCGGCGATGCCTTCCGCATCATCGAGCGCGGTGACGCCGATGCCATGATCGCTGGCGGTACTGAGGCCGCTATTACTCCTATGAGCGTTGGAGGATTTGCAGCCATGAAGGCCCTCTCCACACGCAATGACGACCCCACACACTCCTGCCGCCCATGGGACAAGGACCGTGATGGTTTCGTCTGCGGCGAGGGAGCTGGAATCCTGGTGCTGGAAGAACTCGAGATGGCGCGTGCCCGCGGAGCTAACATCCTGGCTGAGATTGTTGGATACGGCATGTCCGCCGATGCCTACCACATGACCGGAATGGCACCCGAGGGCGAAGGTTGTCGCCGCGCTATGAATGCCGCCATCAAGGCTGCGGGCATCTCGCCCGACAAGATCGACTACGTCAACGCACACGCCACAGGAACCCCTATAGGAGACGCGCTTGAGTCCAAGGCCATCGAGAATGTCTTTGGCGAGCGCGCCCTCAACCACACCCTGCTGGTCAGTTCTACCAAATCCATGACCGGTCACCTGCTGGGCGGTGCCGGAGGCCTGGAAGCCGGTATCACCATCATGGCCATGCTGCAACAGATCGCCCCGCCCACCATGAACCTGGATGAGGTCGACCCTGTATGCCGCCTCAATTATGTTCCAAATAAGCCGCAGCCAGCAAAGATCGACTACGCCCTCTCCAACTCCTTCGGCTTTGGCGGCACCAACGGGTCGCTGGTCTTCCGTCGCTGGACGGAGTAGGCTGCATCAGCAGCTCACGGTTGCCGTTCTGTTAGTCACTTTGAGCGAAGCGACTGAATCTCCGTCTTTTCCGGGGCATCCATTCGCGGGATACATCGATAAATCAACGCATACATGCAATCAATATGCGGTTTTCGAATCGGTGTCATCGGTGCAAATCGGTGTTATACCGTTTGCTGTTGGCTGCCCTAACTAAACATTGCCGTCGCGGCTACGCTGATCAGAACAATGAGCAGCCACCAGCCAACCACCACAGCGGCAGCCTGACCTCGCTTCACCTTCGCCACAATCGCGCCACCCATAACCAGCAGCACCAGTGCCCAAATCGCGACCACGTCCATCGAGCTCAGCAGTGTTCGCAGCCACGGCGATACATCGGAAAAATAGTAGCCCAGGCCGGTGCCTGCCGGCATCTTCAGGTCGAAACTCTCAGTGTTCCCGCTGAACCAGAGCCTCACCACCGTCACCAGATCCACAAGTAGGTGGGGCAGGGAACAGTACATCCAAAGGCATAGAATCTGCCCATACTTCGTCCTCGATCCCAGTCCGAAATTGAAGGTTACCCAAAGCAGAAGCGACGCCAGCGCCGACATTGCCAATAGCAATAGCGGAGACGCGTACGCTGATATCTGATAGCCAAGAACCATCCCATGCATCTGGCTCGCCTGCTGGGCTGGTGTCAGGCCGCTAAGCTGGCTCTGTTGGTTTGGATTCATCTGGACCTGCGTCTCAACTACCTGCTTCCAACCCACTTGGTGCTGGATTGTAAACGCTACTCCCAGTGCAGACAGAGACAGCAAGATAAACGGAAGCCACCAGGATGTGCTGCGCAGAATGTCCTGGAATGTTGCCGATGGCGCGACAAATGTGTTGATCACACGTGCTACCTGACTCAAGCCACGCTGCTCAGTTACAGCCACAACAGCTTCGTCCATTGCAATTCTCCCGCCCAAACTGGCGCAATCGGATTGTACTCACCCTGCAGGCCGCAGGCGAGAGTCTTCCGATCCACTATTTCTACAATGGAAAAGGCCTTCCGACTCTCTACGGAAGGCCTTTCCTGTAACTTGCAATATACGGAGCCTACATCGTAACCCCGCCACCTAGCTTCTTTTCCTTGTTTAACTCGTTCGTCTTGCGTGCTCCCATGGCCATCTGCACCCAGTGGTCGGCCAACGCCAGATCCGCCTTACGTGCCTCGTCGCTGGGGCAATCCACATTGGCTTTACTGCGATAGGTCAACTGCAGATAGGTCATCGCGTCATCGTAGTTGGGATTCAACTCAATGGCCTTGGCCAGGTACTTTATCGCCTCGTTCACCAGGTCCGTATTGGCATCCTTTAGCTTCGAGCAGGCGCTCTTGGTCATCTTCTTATTGCCTTCACCATCGTCCTGCAGACCATCCGCAGCCAAAATTGGAACAGTATTCTTGTAATGCTCCAGATTCCAATCGATGCTGCCAACAATGTAGTAGGCCTCAGCATCGTTCGGTGTGGCCGAAATCACCTTCAACTCGTACTCCTTGGCCAAATCGAACTTACCGATATTGCGATCAATCGACGCGACCTCCTTCAGCGAGGTCAGGTCGTTCGGGTCCTTTGCCAGTACTTCATTGAACCCGTCCAGGGCCTTCTGTGCGGTCGCCAGATTCTCGGGGGATGTCAGCCCCGGTACTACCTGGTAGGCATACGAGGTGGCCAGGTATAGCTTGGCGCTGTCGGACGTCGGATCCAGCTTAACAGCCGTCTGGAAGTTGTTCACCGCCGCCTCATACTGCGCGTTCTTGAATGCCGCAACCCCTTTGTTAATCTGGTCTCGCGACTTCAACTTGTCGCAGCCGGTCGATGTCCCAAGCAACACAAGCAGTGCTACTGAAACCGGAATTCGTGCTGTCAATTTCATAGCGCGGTGACTCTCCTTCGATGAAGCGCATAGTACAAATCAAAAAACGCGGGTTGAACTTCTCTAGTCTCAACGATTGTAATGGTTGCGTACCTGCCCTGACCAGTGACAGGGGTCACTCTCTTGATGAATCCTTTGTGCATGCACTATATTTGATGCAAATTCGGCCGCCCCAATTGCGAAGAGTACCAGACTCCAATCGGTTGTCGACGGAGTCATTGCCGGTAATCATTTTGCGTTGTTGGCAGTCTATCCCTAGACGAAGCACTGGCCCATTAGGACTCGCGTAATACAAAATATCCCATTGGATGTCATGTCGTTTGCATACGTTGGTAGGACCGCAGCACATTTTCTCACCGGCATTCTGACACACAGTTCACCCGTCCGGAGCGGATGGCGTGGTGCAACTATAACGGTTCAATCCTAACGCTTATACTCCGGCAGTACCTGGTAGCCTGTGTGCAGCAGATGTTCGGCCTTGTGGCTGGCCGGCGCACCCAGAAAATCGTCATACAGCTGTTTGATATACGGATTGTGGTGAGAACACCGCAACTGGTCTGCGTGATCCTCACTGTACAGTCCCGCGGCCCGCTTGATGCGCAGTTCGTTAGTGGCACCGTAGGGCTGACCGCCCCCGCCGACGCATCCCCCAGGGCAGGCCATTACTTCAACAAAGTGATAAGGAGGTTCATCTCCTGCAGCCTTGGCCTCCCGAATCTTGTCGATTACCTGCTCTACGTTGGCGAGGCCATGGGCCACCGCGATACGAACCGTTGTGCCGGCCACTTCGATCGAGGCTTCTTTGACCCCCTTTAATCCACGAGTCGCATGGAAATCGACCTTGGGAGCGTCCTCGCCGGTTACATAGAAGTAGGCGGTACGAAGGGCTGCTTCCATCACTCCGCCGGTGGCTCCGAAGATGGTTGCCGCGCCGGTATACATGCCCAGCATATGGTCGCACGGTTCGTCCGGAATGGTCACAAAGTCGATGCCCGACTGCTTGATCATGCGCGCAAACTCACGCGTCGTGATAGAGACATCCACATCCTGATAGCCCGATGAATACATCTCCTTGCTGCGTATGATCTCCGACTTCTTGGCAGTGCAGGGCATAATCGAAACCATGTAGATTTTGGCCGGATCGATCCCCTGTTTCTGCGCGTAAAATGTCTTGGAGAGGGCGCCAACCATGGCATGAGGCGACTTGCAACTGGAGAAGTGTTGGATCATATCGCCGTGGAACTTCTCCATGAAGTTCACCCAACCGGGGCAGCAGCTTGTGATCAGAGGCAAGATTCCCTTGCCTTCCAGAAGGCGCGATTTGAACTCGGTGGCCTCTTCAATAATGGTCAGATCGGCCCCGAAGTTTGTGTCGAAGACTGCCTTGAAACCCATGCGGCGTAGTGCCGCATAGATCTTGCCAGTCAAATTCGCGCCCACGGGGAATCCGAATGCCTCGCCGATGGCCACGCGCACCGCAGGTGCAATCTGCACCACGCAATACGCATCCGGGTCTGCCAGCTTGTCCCACACTTTCGTCGATTCGTCGTATTCCGTGATGGCACCCGTAGGGCAGTGGGCCGAGCACTGACCACAACGCACGCAGGGTGAGTCCCATAGTGGGATGTCACCTGCGGCGGCAATGCGCGTATCAAAGCCGCGATTCAGAAAGCTCAGCGCCCACACGTTCTGGTCCTGCTGACACACCTGTATGCAGCGTCCACAGGTAATGCACTTGCGCGAGTCCAACACAATGCTGTGTGTCGAATCGTCAACTGGGTGCTCGGGAACAATATTATCCAGTCCTGTTCGCGTCAGCTCGAAGTCGGCGGCCAGAGTCTGTAACTCGCAGTTCTGGTTGCGCAGGCAGGTCAGACACTCATTGGGATGCCGCGACAGGATCAGTTCCAGTACCGAACGCCGCACCTCCACAATCTCCGGCGTCTCCGTAAGAATGTCCATCTTATCTTCGACGGAGGTGCAGCACGCGCGCAACATCTTGCCATTGTTCTTGATATGCACAATGCATATTCCGCAGGCTGCAGTAGCATCCAGGTCGGGATGTTTGCACAGGGTGGGAATGCGTACATGCACCTGACGCGCTGCATCTAGAATGCTGGTGCCCTTGGCTACTTCTACTGGCAACCCATTGATCGTGGCGTGAATTGTATTGCTCATAGCGGCTTTTTCTCGATCCGTAGTGGTCATGCTTGGGGTGTGGCGGCAGGCAGCAGCCGCTCGGTGAACTCATGCTCAAAATGACGAATGGCGGAGAGCGTCGGGTTGGGTGCGGTCTGACCCAGAGCGCACAGCGATGCCTTTTGCATCGCCTTGGCTACCTTGCGGATCGTGCGGATGTCCTCCGCCGTTCCTGTGCCATCCACAATCTTGTTCAATAAATGCAGCATCTGCGTCCCGCCAATCCTGCAGGGTGCGCATTTGCCGCACGATTCATCTACGCAGAAGTCCAGGTAGAACTGGGCCAGTTCCACCACGCTGTCGTTCTCGTCAATCACAATCATGCCGCCTGAGCCCATCATCGACCCAAGCTGCTGCAGGTTTTCATAGCTCACAGGCGTATCGAACTGATGCTCCGGAATCATGCCGCCCGAGGGTCCGCCGGTCTGGATGGCCTTGATCTTCAGACCGCTGTCTGTGCCACCGCCAATCTTTTCAATCACATCGCGTAGTGTCATACCCATCGGTACTTCCACCAAGCCGTTGTTCTTGCTCTTGCCGGTCAGTGCAAACAGCTTAGTCCCCTTGGATTTTTCTGTGCCACGCGAGCTGAACCACTTCGCCCCCTTCTGCAGGATGATAGGAACATTGGCCAGGGTTTCTACGTTATTAATGCAACTGGGCTGGTCCCACAGTCCCTTGACGGCGGGAAATGGCGGACGAGGACGAGGCGTGCCACGCTTGCCTTCGATGGAGGCAATCAGGGCTGTCTCTTCACCGCACACAAATGCTCCCGCGCCCAGGCGAATTTCAAAATCGAAACCCCATCCGGAATCCAGCACGTTCTTACCCACGAGGCCGGCGGCGCGCGCCTGGCGAAGCGCCTTCTCCACCCGCTCCACGGCAAGCGGATACTCGGCACGAATATAGAAGACGCCGTGGGTCGCATTCATGGCACGGGCCGCAATCAACATCCCTTCAATCACCGCGTGGGGATCGCCTTCCAGCACCGATCCATCCATAAACGCACCCGGGTCGCCCTCATCGCCATTGCAGATGACGTATTTGATATCCGACGATACCTTGCGCGTCAGGTCCCACTTCAATCCGGTTGGGAATCCTGCACCGCCGCGGCCCCGTAGACCGCTCGCAAGCATCTCCTGGCATATCTCCTCGGCGCTCATCTTCAGAGCCTTGCGCAGCGCCTTGTAGCCATCGCGTGCAATATAGTCGTCCAGTTTTTCCGGATCCATCTTGCCGTTGTTCTCCAAGACCGAGAACACCTGCATGGCAAAGAACGGATCGTTCAGGTCCAGAGTATGCCGCGCCAGGTCGCCGCCAGGCTTCTCTATCTTCTTGCCATCCAGCACAGGAACCACTACCTGTTCCACCACAGTCGCCGCCATCTCCGGTTTAATCTCGGAGAACAAAATATCCTTCTGCGTCTTCGTGGTCATGCGTACCAGGGGGCCCTTGCTGCAAAGTCCCATACATCCACTGCCGTTCACCTGCACTTTGCCTTCCAGCTGTCTAGCCTTGATCTCCGCCTTCAACCCGGCAATCACGCCCAGGGCCTCGGAAGATTGACACCCTCTGCTCGAGCATGTGAACAGGCGAACATCGAACGCTTGCTGCTTGGCAAGTTCCGCGGCTGCTTTTATTTCAAGTTCTTCAGGTTTCATATTCGTCCTGTACTTCGGTTAATTCGTTTGCAATGCTCCCGTGCGAGAGCTAATCGACGAGTGCTTCCTGATCGGTTTCAGCCATCGGCTTGTCAATCTGGATGCGCTCTATTACATGGTGGCTGTCATCGGTCTTCAACTTGGCATAAACTTTGCCGTTCACAGAAACAAGGGGTGCCAGACCGCAGCAGCCCAGGCAGCGAACAGCCTGCAGGTGGTACTCCTTGTCCGGAGTGCTCTGGCCTTCATGAATCTGTAATTCCTTCTCCATCCCAGCAAGCAACTCGGCCGATCCTTTGATATGGCACGCCGTGCCCAGGCACACCGAGATGACGTACTTGCCCGGAGCTTCCAGCTTGAAATAGTTGTAGAAAGTGACCACCTCATAGATGCGCGCCAGAGGTACACCCATCTGTCGCCCAAGCTTCATCGCAGACTCGCGAGGCACATAGCCAACCCGGCTCTGCAGGTCATGCAGCGCCATAATCAGGCTGCCCCGCTTCATCTTCCATTTATTTGCTATCAGGGTGATCTCGTCTTTGGGTTCTGCCGCGGCCTTGGGTGCCACTATCTTTACGGAGGTTGCAACATCGATTGGTGTGCTCATCGTTCCTCGTCCGCCGCGCGTTCCTGGCTTTGCGCCTCAGGGGAGGCCGCACCAACGCGGCAAACCTGTCATACCACGTCAACAATCGAGGGTCAGAGCGTCGTTCAACAACTCATGTCCAAGATCGTTTCTCCCGCGATTGCAGGTGCCACCCCCTGTTAGGAAACAAAAAGCGACTGCGCAATACTTTATTCATCGCACAGATGCGTGTATGTGATGGCCGCCACATACCCTATTTAAATTTGTGTGTTAGTGACTGTGAGAAAAAGTCTCGATTTACTGCGTCTTCTCTTGATTCATACAGATACTGCGCACAGACGCCCGATTATCGGTCCTGGCTTACGCACTGCATGCTCGCACTCAATGCGCCCCGCTTCCAGCCATCGCGCGATAACCGGCCAGAGCCGCCGGAAACGGCTCCAGAGCTCGCGCAAAGATGCCCAGGCTGTATGCAATTGTCAATCCATAGTTCGTAATCGCCACGCCGGCATGCTGGCATTGCAGGATGCGGCTCAGCATCTGCCGCCGATTCCACATACACGCGCCGCAATGCACGACCAGCTTGTAGCTGGTCAGATCCTTCGGGAAGTCGCGTCCCTGCATCGTCTCAAAATTCAGTTTGACTCCGCTGTACTGCGTCAGCCACCGCGGTATCTTGACCCGACCAATATCTTCGCCAATGGGATGATGCGTGCATGCCTCGGCGATCAGTACACGGTCGCCGCTGCGCAAGCGCTCAATAGCCAGCGTCCCTTCCACCTGAGCGGTTAGATCACCCTTGAAACGCGCCATCAAAATCGAAAAGCTTGTCAACGGAACATCCGGCGGCGTGTCCGCTGCAACCTTCAGGAACGCCTGCGAATCCGTCACCACCAGTTTCGGCGGTGTCTTCAGGCGGTCCAGCGCATTCCTCAGCTCACGTTCCTTCACCACCATGCACAATGCGTCCGAGTCCAGCAGGTCACGAATCGTCTGTACCTGGGGTAGGATCAGCCGTCCCTTAGGCGCTTCTTTATCGATCGGTACCACCAGCACCGCCAGCTCGCCCGGCCCCACCAGGTCGCCTAGTATCGCCGGCGAATCGATAAAGTCCGCGGGTGCAAGCTCCAGCAACGCCTCGCGCAGTTCCTGTAGTCCCAGTCCAGTAAGCGCCGAGGCCAGCACCACATGCCGCTTGCTTGTGCGCAAACGCGTTACCAGCTCTGCATCCGGAGCAAACTCATCGGTCTTATTAATCACCACCACAACCGGCGTCCCTTGTGCCGCAAAATCCGCTAGTAGCCCCTCTTCAAACTCACCCCACACCTTCGGTTCAGCCACCAGCACAGCAATCTCGGTCCGCTGCAGTGCCTGTCGCGTCTTCTCCACACGCAGCGCTCCCAAACCGCCTGCCTCGTCAATCCCCGCCGTATCGATGAAAAGTACCGGCCCCAGCGGCAGCATCTCCATCGGCTTCTCCACCGGATCGGTCGTGGTTCCCGCTACCTCGGACACAATCGACACATGCTGACGAGTAATCGCATTTAGCAAACTCGATTTGCCTACATTGCGCCGTCCGAAAAACCCGATGTGCAATCGCAATCCCTTAGGTGTGCTGCTCATGGCAACTTCTCCTCTGCCTCGTTCATGCCGTTGCTCGTTCTTCACACATAACTCATAACTCACCACTCACAACGGTTCTTACCGGCGAGCCAAGTCTGCAGATCGCCTCAGGGCTAGTTGCCTCATCGAACTCCTGCTCGCTCATCCAACCCAGCTCTATAATCACCTCGCGCAGCGACTTGCCCTGCTCGCGCGCTATCCGCTCAGCCTCTTCTGCCCGTTCGTAGCCCAGCCTCGGCACCAGTTCTGTTGCCTCGGTCGTCGCGTTCCTTACATGTGCCCGGCAACGTACCTCGTCCGCTTCGATTCCATCCACGCAGAAGCGGCACAATACATCGTCGGCCCGCGTCAGCACGTCCATATTCTCCAGCAGGCAATGGGCTATCAGAGGTATAAACGCATTCAGCTCGAGGCTTCCCGCGGCGCAGGCCGCGGCAATTACACTGTCGTTGCCCATCGCCAGCATCGCCGCCTGTGTAGCGGCCTCCGGAATCACCGGGTTAACCTTCCCGGGCATAATCGACGAGCCAGCCTGTCGCGCGGGCAAGCGAATCTCTCCTAACCCCGCGTCCGGCCCCGAGGACAACAGCCGCAGGTCGGTCGAAATCTTGATCAGCGAAACAGCATGCGCCTTCAGGATTCCCGACACCTCCACAAAGACGTCCGTGTTCTGTGTCGCGTCGATTAAGTTTTCAGCCCGTGCAAACCCAATCCCGGTTAATGCTCGCAATTGCTCCACAGCGCGAAAGATGAACTCGCGTGGCGCGGCTAGCCCTGTGCCAATAGCCGTCCCGCCTAGGTTCACCACACGCAGCCGCTCTTCACATTTATAGATTCGCCAGCGGTCGCGGTTAATGGCCTCCGCGTACGCGCTCATCTCGCGCCCCAGAGTGGTTAGCACTGCATCCTGATACTCCGTCCGCCCCACCTTCACCACATGTGCAAACCGTTTCTCCGCTCGCTGAAACGACTCTTGCAGCGCAACAACCTTCTTCTCCAACTCATGTAGCAGGCGGATCGCGGCCAGCCGTAGTGCAGTAGGATATGTATCATTTGTCGATTGATGCAGATTGATGTCGTCCAACGGAGAGACGCGCATGTAATCCCCATGCGGCAGCCCCAGTAACTCCAGTGCGCGATTCGCCAACACTTCGTTCACGTTCATATTGGTGCTTGTGCCCGCGCCACCCTGCAGCGCATCCACCACAATCGCGTCTGACAGAACGCCCTCGCCCAGTTCGCGGCATGCCTGCTCGATCGCATCCGCCTTGGCCTCATCTCCCGCCCACGCGCCCAGCGCGCGATTGGTCATTGCACAGGCCAGCTTCACCTCGCCATAGGCCAGCGCCAGCGCAGGATGAACCGCCCGTCCTGCCAGGGGAAAGTTCTCCAGCGCACGCGCCGTGTGGATGCCGTATCGCGCCTCATCAGGCAGAGTTCGCTTGCCCAGATGATCTTCTTCGATGCGTTCGCGCTGGCTCATTCTCTTCTCTCCCGCCTATTGCCGCACTCACTATTCTGCGCCATTTGGCAAACTTCCGCTGTGACCGCCGTCTCAGCGAATGCTCTTTCATCGCCATAACATAGAGGATGGAGTACACGCCATGACCGCGATCCAAGCCATGCAGCAGCGTCGTAGTATCCGCAGCTACACCACGCAATCCGTCGACCGCGCCACCATCTCTGAGATCATCGACTGTGCGCGCCTTGCCCCTACTGCCATGAACGACCAGCCGTGGGAGTTCGTCGTCATCACCGAAAAATCCTCCCTCGCCCGCATTCCGCAGCTCCTGGGCCATGCAGAGTTCATCGCCACAGCCGCCTTATGCATCCTCGTCCTCGCGCGACCCTCCACATGCGCTGTGGAAGACTGTTGCGCGGCCACCCAGAACCTTCTCCTCGCGGCACATGCCCATGGCCTCGGTGCGTGTTGGGTCGCAGGCTCCCCGCTACCATACGCACCAGCCGTTGCTGCATTATTCGGTGCGCCCCCAACCCACACCCTCGTCAGCATCGTCGCAGTCGGCCATCCTGCCGAGTCACCCTCCGTAGAAAAACGTTCCCTCGCCGACGTCCTCCACTGGGAAAAATATTGACTAGCATCTCCCGCCCGTCGTCGTTGTGACCCATGTCACTGTGCGAGCTTGCTGACTCGTGTTAATCCTTAATCAGCGTTGCTTGGGGCCACAGAAGCGCGCGCGCAGCTACGAGATAATCCCGTACTGGCCTGCCACAAAGGCGGGCGGCGCAGCACCGTCCAACCGTGCCGAGGAGCTTCGATGACAGCCATCGCCGATCAGGCCACCTATATCAACGAACAGGTAATCTTCGATTGCCTCAGCCATACCGCTCAGCCAGAACCAGCCCGTATTCATGCCATCTTTGCCAAAGCGAAAGAGATGCAGGGCCTCGCCTTTGACGAGGTTGCAACCCTCATCGCTCTAAAGGACCCAGAGCTTACCGCCGAGCTATTTTCCATCGCGCGCGGCGTCAAGGAGGAGATCTACGGATCCCGCCTGGTCATGTTCGCGCCCCTCTACATCAGTAATCGTTGCACCAACGAGTGCAGTTACTGTGCTTACCGCGCCAGCAATCGCGAGCTGCACCGCATCACCCTCACCCAGGAGCAGATCGCCGCTGAGATCAAGGTCATCGTCGAGCAGGGTCATAAGCGTATTCTCATGGTCGCCGGCGAGGCCTATCCCAACTCCAACAGCCTTGACTATGTCTACGAGGCCATTAAAACCATCTATGCCACGCGCAGCGGCAATGGCGAGATTCGTCGTGTCAACGTCAACATCGCGCCCCTCCAGGTGGAGGACTTCCGCAAACTGAAGGCCTGTGGAATCGGCACCTATCAGTGCTTCCAGGAGACGTATCACCGCGAGACCTATGCCAAGGTCCATTCTCGAGGACGCAAGTCTGATTACGATTGGCGCGCCACCGTTATGGATCGCGCCATGGAGGCAGGTATCGATGACGTCGGTATTGGCCCGCTCTTTGGCATCTACGATTGGCGCTTCGAAGTGCTCGCCATGTTGCAACACATCCATCATTTGGAGGAGCGCTTCGGCTGCGGCCCGCACACCATCAGCGTCCCTCGCCTGGAACCAGCCGCCGGTACCGACTTCACCGCCACCACGCCGTGGACGGTATCCGACGCAGACTTCCTCAAGCTCATTGCAATCCTTCGCCTCACCGTCCCTTATACCGGGATGATCATGTCCACCCGCGAGTCCGCCGAGGTCCGCCGTCAGAGTTTCCAGATTGGCATCTCACAAACCTCTGCCGGCAGCCGTACCGATCCTGGCGGCTACGAACTCGCCCAGGGCGACTTCAACAGCAGTCAGTTCGCTGTCGGAGATACCCGCCCCGTCGACGAGGTCGTTCGCGAGATCGCCGAGATGGGCTTCACGCCCTCCTTCTGCACTGCCTGCTATCGACTCGGACGCACCGGCTCGGACTTTATGGACATTGCCAAGCCCGGCTCCATCAAGTACCACTGTGAGCCCAACGCCCTCTCCACCTTCACTGAGTATCTGGAGGACTACGCCAGCCCCGAAACCAAGGCTGCAGGAGAGCAGCACATGCTTGTTCACATCGCGCAGATGGACGACAAGCAGCAGCGCATTGCGAAACCCATGATCGCCGCCGTTCGTTCTGGCAAGCGCGACGTCTATGTGTAATCGGGAGTTGCCGTAATGTCTCGTATCGCCCATGACGAAATCGTTGGCTGGTTGCGCGAAGAACATACTGCCGCGCTCGAGCAGCTCTTCGCTCGTGCCGATGCGGTTCGCCATGAAAATGTTGGCGACGATGTCCATCTGCGAGGCCTCATCGAAATCTCCAGCTACTGCGTCCGCCAGTGCCACTACTGCGGCCTGCGCATGGCCCACACAATGCCGCGCTACCGTATGTCGCGCAACGAAATCCTTGCCGGCGTGTACAAGGCAGTCGATCTCGGCTTCGGCACCGTCGTCCTTCAGTCCGGCGAGGACTTTGGCATTGAAGCAGAGTGGCTCGCAGAGATCATCCGCACCATAAAATCTGAGACTCCGCTCGCCATCACACTCAGCCTTGGCGAGCGCACTTCAGACGAGCTTCGCCTTTGGCGCAAGGCAGGGGCCGACCGCTATCTCCTGCGCTTCGAGACATCCGACCCTGCCCTCTACAACGCAATTCATCCGCGCCGTGGAACAGCCATCAGTGACCGCACAACCCTGCTATGCGATCTGCGCCAGATGGGCTACGAGATCGGCAGCGGTGTTATGGTAGGCATCCCCGGCCAGACCTACGAAACGCTGGCACGCGACATCGAACTCTTCGAGCAGCTCGACCTCGACATGATTGGCATCGGCCCCTTCCTCGCCCATCCCGACACGCCGCTCGGTGCGCCTGGCGTCGCAACTGCCGGCACAGACCAGGTTCCAAGCAGTGAAGGCATGGTGCTCAAGGCCGTCGCCCTGACCCGTCTTGTCTGCCCCCAGGCAAACCTGCCCAGCACCACAGCCCTCGCCACTATCAACACCGTCGATGGCCGCGAGCATGGCCTGCAGAGCGGCGCCAACGTCTTTATGCCCGTCCTTACCCCCGCGCCCTACCGCCAGATGTACCAGATCTATCCCGGCAAAGCTTGTCTCGACGAGGACGCCGTCCAATGCAATCACTGTCTACGCAATCGCATCGAGAACCTCGGTCGCAGTGTTGGCACAGGGCCTGGCGGCCGTTATACGCGCACTTCCAGCCATTCACTCCCACCTCTTCGTAGCCAGCCCCGCTTCAGCCCGCAACAGAGTTCGCCCTCGCCACTGGTCGTCCTGCACTGACCGTTTACACCAGAGCAAGTACATGTTGCGGCAGGTAATTTACGAAGGATTCGTTCCCTAGAAGACGCCATTATCGTGGAGAAACTGCATCCACAGGATGGTGCCTTTCTGGTTCTCGGCGGCAGAGAAGTTGCCGTGGCCACCGCCCACGACGATATCCTCTTCGTTGGGAACATGCGCAGCGTCCAGCGCTGCCTTCAGTTTGTAGGATTGGGTTGGATTGTAGGTGGTGTCGTGGTCGCCGTTGATGATGAACGTGGGTGGCAGGCCTGGATGAATGTACGTGAGTGGCGATACCTCGCGAGCGCGGGCCAGTGCAGCTTCGCTGGGATCAGGCCAGCGCGGGGCTTACGGCCGTGCGCGTGGCATGCCATCAGGATTAGCGGCATCACTTGCCGCGGTAGCTGCTGCTGAGCCGGCTGTGGCTGGAGTAGACGCAGCGATCGGTGCGGCATCGGGTGGCAGCGGCAGATCGAGTCCGATCCACTGGTGGGTAAAGCCCATGCTGCCACGGAAGGTCAGGGACTCTGCGACATCGCTGGCTCCGTACATGTCGATCACGGCTACCACCTTGGGCTGATCAGTACAGCCTGGCGGATTGAACGATGCAGGTGCGTAACCAGCCATCAATGCAAGATGGCCACCGGCGGAGCCTCCCCAGGGAATGACCCGATTGGGATCGAAGTTATATTTCTTGGCATTCGCCTTGACCCAGGCCATGGCGCAGCGAACGTCCTGGATTGCCGCTGGTGCGGGCGCATCGATTGCGTTGCGGTACTGCACTGCGACAACACTCATCCCGGCTGCAAAAAATGATCCGAAGCTGCCGGAACCGCTTGGGCGGTCACCGCGAATCCAGCCGCCGCCGTGAATCTGGATAACCACTGGCGTAGGTTTGTCAGACGGCACCTGATAGACATCCAGGTGCATGTCCATGGTGCCCGCAGGTCCGGTGTTCGGCACGGCAGCTCGGATGCCATTGGGTGTGCCTGGGTTCGCAGACGCCTCCGCGCTGGGGTTGTTGATATGCGGCACAGTGGCATAAACGATGTTGTCAATCTCGACGGGCTTAACCGTGCGCCAGTTGGCAGGATCGGCCCATGCAGGGCCCGTAACAGCAGCTGGGGTCGATGCCGACGCGGCGGTGCCTGTAGCGGCAACTGGAGTCTGGGCGAGTGCTGTAGAGGGCGCAGAAGCAGTCATAACAACAGCGACAGCAATTCCCATAACTGCCATAATTTTTTTGTACATCGGGCAACCTCGTACCTCGGTAAGGTCACTATCGTATCGAACGGCATGAAGATATGCCAAATCGCAATCAATTCTCAGATGACAGAGGAATCGCCATACTGATAGGCTTTCGCCCATGCTTTCCTCAACTAATTTTCCTTCTTCTGTCGTTGCGGCGGTTGTCTTGACATTTGCGATGACAATGCTTGCCCAGGCACCGGTTGCCGGAACGCCGGGTCCGATTCTTCCTGTACCGGACCAGACTAACGTGCGTCACGATGCTCCGCTGGACCCGAATCTTCCCACCATCTTTATTGTGGGCGACTCCACAGCGCGTAACGGCGCCGACCTGGGTTGGGGTGACCACTTCGCCCATTACTTCATCACCACGAAGGTAAATGTCGCCAACCGTTCCATCGCAGGACGCAGTGCGCGTTCCTATATGAATGAAGGTGCGTGGGACAAGGTCATGGCCGAGTTGAAACCCGGAGACTATGTGCTACTGCAGTGGGGACACAATGACGGCGGCGGGCCGTTGACACCCACCTTCAATGCTCGTGGAGAAGGCAAGGGAGTGGGCGATGAATCGGTCGATATCCCAATCGCCAGACCTTTTACCACGGGGCCGCTCGCCGGTAAGACGGTCGAAACAGTTCACACCTACGGCTGGTACAACCGAAAATACATTGCGGATACGCGCGCCAAGGGAGCAACGCCAATCCTTTTGACTGTGACAGTTAGAAATATTTGGCCGGTGGGGTCCGACGGCAAGCCCCACATTGAGCGCGATATGGGTTACCGTGACTTTGACATGCAGATCGCCGAGGCGGAACACGTTCCGCTGGTCGATATGGCGACTATAGCAGCTGATAAATTCGAGATGCTGGGCGTACAGACCACTGCGCTTCTGTTTCCCATCGACCATACCCATACCAGTGCAGTCGGAGCGGAAATGAATGCCGCTTCGGTGGTAACGGCTTTGAAAAATGTGAACTCGCCGCTGGTGCAGTATCTAGCACCCGTGATCGGGCCAACAAGATAGTTCTCATCTATTTGAGCATCCATAAGGAGATGTCCCCGCTATGTTTCGTTCCCTGACCCGCGTTATCACCGCTTTCTTTCTGGCATTCACGGTCTCGCTTGTGGCGCAGGCGCCTCCCGCTGCGTCTGCCGTGCCGCCCCCTCCGCCGCAAAACAATCTTCCGCCACGCGCTCCGCTTAATCCCAGCCTGCCAACGATATTTGTTGTGGGAGATTCCACCGCAAGCAATGGTGCAAATCTGGGCTGGGGTTCCCATCTGGGAGACTACTTTGACCTGACAAGGATCAACGTAGCGAATCGAGCCATCGCGGGACGCAGCAGTCGCAGCTACATCGATGAAGGCCATTGGGACAGCACCCTGGCTGAAATCAAAGCCGGCGACTATGTGATGCTGCAGTGGGGGCAGAATGACGGTAGCGATCTGGGCGGCCAGGGTAGTAGGAATGCGCGCGGCGACCTGAGAGGCGACGGCGATGCTACCCAGGATGTAATGCAGACCACAGGAGCGAAATCGGGCCAGTTGGAGACGATTCATACCTTCGGCTGGTACAACCGAAAGTACGTTGCCGATATCCAGGCCAAAGGCGCAACACCCATGTTCCTCTCCATGACTATCCACAACTCCTGGAGGCCCGATGCGACAGGCGCGCAGCATGTCGCGCTCGATATGCGTTTTGGTCCTGTGATGTGGAAAATAGCACAGGAAGACCATCTGATGTTCATCGATATGGCACCCGTGGAAGCGACCCGAATGGAGTCAGTAGGTAAAGACAAGGCCGCGCTATGGTTCCCCATCGACTATGTGCATACCAGTGCGGAAGGTGCGGACCTCAATGCGCAGTCGGTGGTCATCGCATTGGAGATTGCCAAGAGCCCTCTGCTGAAATACTTGAAGGCGCCCCTGCCGATTCCGCCGGATGCGGTGACTGCGACCAAGACCTCAGAGGATTCGCTTGCAGCAAATATGGCAGCTGCTTCAGTCACACCACCGCCAACGCCCCCGGCACCTGTCCCTGCAGCGGCAAAGTAATGTCAGTAAATAGAATCGGTCTGGCCTTTGTGCATAAGAAAAGGCCAGACCGATTTTTGCTGCATGGATCTCTGTATGTCAATGTCGCGCGTCAACCCATGTTGATCCACGGGTTATAGCCGACAGCTGGTGGATTCCACGGCATGCTCACAAACATCTTGTTCACTACATCGTCGATCTTCAGTTTGTCCCTGTCCGTATGATCCGTTAGGAAGTCGCCTCCCGTACTTCGCCAGATCAATTCGCCTGTGCGCTTGTTATACATATCGATGATCAATGTGCCCGGTGCAACCTGATCCACGCTCTCCATTCCTTGTCCTGGAGGGTCGATGCCCACCGAATTCCAGTTCAGGTTGATCAGGTTCGAATAAAAATCCTCGTAGAGCCCCTGATCGCTATATCCTGCGAGCACTGCTGTGACCACAACATCGCCGTCCGATCCCTCTCTCCACCCGTTCAATTGCAGGTTGCGATCAATTGCAATGGCGAGCCGGGGCTCCAGCAGGGGGTTCGTTGTCGATAGATTTCCAAAAGTATAGGTGTGTATTCGATTGATCTCCGCCGCGTTCTTGTAATCGACATGCACATCCTGCGCGGGCACCGCTGTTCCTGCGAGTGCGGCTCCCAGTATTCCAACTCCGAGCATTTTCGCGATGGATTTCATAGTTACCTCCTCTGAATTACGTTCGCGTATGGGCCGGTTTTCGGGGGCGATTTTCTCGCATATCTCGCCGCCTGGTTGATGTCGGTTAGGATAATTCTTCCTTCCTTCGTCCCCCCAACAACTGCTGTTCATAAGATGCCTCACTCGTTGGAAGTGTTTTATGCAAACGTAACTGCCTCAGTCCATGTCGAATAATGAACTGTCGCAACGGCTGAGCGGATTATTCAATCTGTAGGGGGATTTTTTCGTCGCCACAACGTCTCGCAAAGGCAATGTAATTGAAATTGCTTTTTCAATACCTTCGATACTTCCGCGATTAGTGATCTGTTACCAAACACAGCCTGTCTGCCTCCATATTTGGAGATAGCGAGGCTGTTTAGTGGTATGTACCAAAGAGTAGCGTTCATCATGAAACAGGCGCTCTTCTTCTACTTGCTCCTGGCTATGCCACCCGCTTCGACTTATTTCATTGGCACATGCTTTGGCAGATACATGCTGAAGCGCATGATGACTTCTTTTCCAATCGAATTGAAGTTAAGGAAGATTGGATGCCATCCATTTCACGGCATCATTCAGGGTGTTGTTGGGCAGGCGGTTGTAATCCCATGGCTCAAGGATGGCCAATTTATCGTCCGCGCCATAGAGGGAGTAGACATGCTTCGCCTGGGAGACAGCGGATTCAACCTCGGCCGGAGTTGCATCACGATCCAATTGCGGTTCCACCACCAGCACGGGACGCGGCGCGATCATACCGAGCAAGTCCTGATAGTCATAAGGAATCTGCGACTCGTGCCCCACAAAGAAGCCGAGCTTTGGGATCAGGTCGCGTTCGTAACTATAGCGAGCAACGCCGCCATCGCCATGGGCCGCCGTGTCGGTGCGCATCGGCGTAAAGCCGGCGACGGACACAACTCCCTTCACCCGCGCATCCAGCGCAGCTTCATAGATTGCAACCGTGCCGCCCAGAGAGAACCCAAACAGATAGATCCGATCAGGATCGACTAACGGGTCCTTGACGAGTGCGTCGACGGCAGAATGCGCATCCTCCACCAGACGCCCCATATGCGACCACTTTGGATAACGGTCGTAGAACGGGCCAGTCTCCGACAGGCGGCTGCCAAATCCGCTCTGGTCATAGGCCAATACCGCGTAGCCTGCATGCACCAGCGCCAGAATCGGATGCAGGTCCGAGTGGTATACCCACATATAACCTAGGGGATAGCTATATCCATGCAGCCATATCACCACGGGCAGCTTCTTTCCCCCAGGCGCGTCCTTCGGATAATAGAGGTCTCCTCCAATCCCACCAAAATTAATATGCCGGGAGGCTGCTTCACTCTTCTCTGGCTCCAGCCAGCCATAGGAGTTTCCTCCATTGCTAATCACCCATAGTGGAAGGTTAGGTGCTATCTGTCCTGGACTGGGCGCCATCCCACCCACACCTATATATGTGGCGGGAACATTAGCTACAGGTGCGCTTACCGCGCCCGCAAAGCCCCCTCGTGCGCCGCCTGCTGCGCCAGGACCTGATGCGCCTGCCCTGCCTGCGCCCGTCGTCCCCGTCGCCGCGCCCGATCTACCCGGAGCAGCACCGACCGCCGGTTGTGTACCTCCACCTCTACCTGTAGCTACACCTGGACCTGCACCGAAAAATGAAATGGTGGAGTCTGCGCTGGACAGTCGCGGCGGCACAGTACCCAGCATCGACATCACCGACATGCGGAGTTCTGCCGACTTCTTCTCCCAATCCGCCGACGAAGCGATCACTCCACCTGTTGCAGACTTCATCAACTCATCCGTTGCCTGCTTCGGATACTTGGCAAGGTCCAGCGACTGACCTGTGTTTGTTCGCCATGTGTCCCAGTTCCACTGGAAAATCAGGTTATTAGTCCACTTTTTAGTGGAGCGCCCAAACTGCTGATCCAGCCAATCCAGATCAGCTTGCTCATCGTTCGCGCCGTGAAAACCGGGAACTCGTAGGGTAGAAATCCGGTCTGGTACTCCAAGCAGCTTGTAGACCTTCAGCGCCGAGTAGTAGGTCTGCTCATTCCCCCAGGTGTTCGAGACCTGATCGTTATTTCCCCACTCAATTAGCAGGGAGCGCGGCGCAATCATCGCGGCCAACAGGTTGCCATCCACAGGCAATCGATCTTCACGTCCGGCGAAGAAGCGCAGTTGCGGTGCAAACCACGTTGGAAAGGAGCGCGTGGTGCTCTCAATACCCTCGCCAGATCCGCGCTCACCCGATGCGCGCCAAGGCAGCACGCCACCCACGCCTGTGCTTCCTGCAATCACAGCAGTGATGCGCGAATCCAGCGCTGCGGCCAATGCCACCATCTTCCCATCGCGCGAGTAGCCGAAGATTGCGATGTGTTTCATGTCCACCTGCGGCAGCGTTGCCAGGTAATCGACCACCAGTCCCGCAGCCCATCCGCGCCGCGGCAACAAGGCAAAATCGTAGTCGGGATACAGTTGGTCCAGAGCGGCTGCGTCATCCATGGCGTCGTTGCCCGCGAAACCCGCAGAAATGTATCCGCGCCGGATAAGATCTGCCGCCCAGCCCTGCAGGCTGGAGTTAATCAGCACCGGAAACTTTCCGCCGCCATCGGGAATATAGACGCGCACCCGCATTGTGCCTTTGTCGCCCGTCCCGAACTCTAGACGAACATTGCGCACCGTGTAGCCGTCTGCATGCTTTTCATCGAGCACGACAATGTGATCGATCTTCGGCTTCGGCGGTATTGTGCCCCACACATATTTCTGCGATAGCTTCGAAATCTCCGCCCGCCGCGCAGGCCACTGGGCGGCGGTGGTCACACTGCGCCCGTTTAAAAACTTCAGCGGATCGGGAAGGCTATTGTTTCTCGGTAGCGAGTTGAAATCCGGTGGTAGAGCGTTTGTCTTTTTCAGCCATGCGTCGAAGCTCCCTCCAGGGACTGGCGGCAAAATCTTTAGCAGCTTGTCGCGGTACTGCTCACGGTCCTGGGTTGACATGGGTGCCTGCGATTGGCCATGGGCGACCGTGCCAAAGATCATTGCCAATAGCGCTGTGCCGAGAAGGATGCGATTTCCAGATGACATGAGCGTTCCGCCCTTTCTGTATGCCCCTTACTACTCTCCGACAAAAAATAGAGAGGAAACCGAAGCCAACTTAAGATGCACCGTGGTAATTGGTTGACCATTCACGTCACCTTGCGTACTCTCCGCAGGCTCCTGCGCGCCAGTGTGCGGGTTCCATATCGTCAGCGTCTTATGGCCGCGTAGTACTACCTTGTTATCGATATCCTTCGGAGACGAGTTTGCAAAGAAATAGATATCGCGCTCATCTTTCACCTTATGGATGTAGGTCAACGCTCCTTCATATTCATTGCCCGATCGCAACTCGCCCAGAGGCGCCTGAAACTCAACGTCTCGCAGGGGAAGCGCCATCTTCAGGATCGTATCCATTAGCCACGGATGGGTATTCGGCAGATAGTATGCCTGTCCCCCCAAGCTGTTCTTCTTGACGTAATACCAGAACACGTAATAATTCTGGCGATCCAGAGCTCTCTTCAGGTCCGCCTTCAAGGGCTCACCCGCAGCGACGCCAAAGATGTCTGCCATGGCCTGCTGCACCTCCAGGTCTTTACCGAACTCAGACGAATGTGTCGGGAGCTGATCCGTTGCAATGATGGAGCCGCCCTGATCGTAGAATTCCTTGATCTTCGTGGCCACTGCGGCGGAGAGCGTATCGCCGGCAGGCAGGATCAGTACCTTGTACTCCTCGCGATTTTCCTTATTATTGAGAATCAATCTTCCATGGTCGATGGTGCAGTTCTCCACCAGAACCTCGGGGTGCAGATACGTATAGTCCACACGCGATGCGCGAAACAGGTCTTCGCCGATACTCTGGTAATCCGCACCCGGAGCGACGCCGCCCTCACGAGCATAAGCCGTCTCCGTCACCTGGGGCGCCGTTTCACCGGCGGATAGCGGGAACTCGACCCCGCCGGCATTGTGATAGTCCGCATGCAGAGCGGCAATCGGGTATAGCACTGCGACATCCGCCACATGCCGACCGCCTTGCAGCATGTAGCTCATGCGTCCTACATAATCGTTCAACTCTGCGCGCTTCGGCTGTACCGTACGCGCCGGAACCTGGGAATTAATTCCCATCGCATACTGGTCCATGGCTACCTGATACGCGATCTTATCCGTAAGGCCGGCATAGGCTGCGTAGGTCTCGGCGCGAATGATGCGATGGTCATAATTAAACGCTGCCGAAGTAACAATTTTGTAGGAGGCGTTCGATCGTCCATACCACCAGATATCGTCAATGGTGGGAATCGTCTGATACTTGAACATCTTGATCAGGTCGCCCGTCAAAGGTGTAGGATTCAGCGGCTCCTCCTGGTCCGTATGACCGCCAAATTGCAGGTGGTGGTCCGCGCACCAGTCGTCCAACCGCTTAATAAAGTTCTCTTCGTATAACGTGGCGCGGAAGCCAAACAGGGCATTGCGCGCGGCAGCGGTCTGCGGGCCAATGTCGTACCACAGCGCTGGATAATACTTCATAGGGGAGTATCCATAGCGCTTTTGGAAGGCGGTATTGAAGTCCGGAGTCCACATCCGATCGGCATGATGCATGGATGGTTCGTCATAAAACGTCTGGGTAATCACATTGCCGAAATACTTGCCCAGATATTGGTCGTATCGGTCATAGGTCAGTGACATAAACGCCGTCATCGCCTTTGGATCCAGATAGTCCACAACCTGCGCTTTGCCTTCGACCAGATAGAAGGCCATGGCCTTCCAAGCACCCTTCGGCACCTGCGTGATCAGATGGCCAGCTTTCCCACGCTCGCTCACATCGACTAGTTCGTGTGTGCTCCGGTTCATCAGCACCGAGCCTATGTAGATGCCTTGCGGTATCGCCAGATCGATCCTCTTCGGCCCAGTTACATCCTGCTCCGCCATGTTCAGGCTCTTGGCTACAAACTGCGGAAACTTGGAATAGAGCAGGCCTCCCGCCGTGCCGGTGGGGAAGGAATAGTCGTCGTATAGGACAACATCAAGACCTTGCTTTTTGGCCTCCTGCACTCCGACGTCATACAGCTTGAAGTAATCCGGGCTGAGGAACTCAACGCCAGTGGCAGTGCTCAGCCTTCCACTACCGAATGTCTTAAGATAGGCGTCCGAAAGACCGAGAGATGTACTGCCCCCAGGTTCGAAGAAGAGACCACCGTAGTTCAGCTTGGCGGCATCATCCACTTCAGCGGTCAGGCTTTGCGGAGTGTCCCTGGTCATGTTGATGCTTCCCATGGCGTGTCCGCGGTACTGCGCCGGAGGGGCTTTAAAGGTCTGCGTATTGAAGTCGGAAGCTGGTTGAGACTGGCTCAGTGCGCTAACTCCCGCACCAAGCGCGAACAGCACTCCTGTGAAAAAAACAGTTCGGACAGATTGCACTCGCATGGGTCTACCTTCGTGGCTAGTTTGCTGGAACCTCTTTTGTTCGCCGCTGATTCGCTTGAATTGTACCCTTCCAAACGTGGCTTGCGAGACCAACCATGAAATTGTGGTCGAAAACGAGGTATTATCGCACTACCCAGGATATAAATAGACGACATCCTGACTTGCAATTGTCTGATTTTGAAGGAGATGGTGGCACAGCAGGATTCGTATCGCATTCATAACACACATATAGTCAATAGTATGGCATTTTCGCAAAACGCCGATGCCCCCAAATGTGCCCCCAGGGCGCAGAGCTTAGGCCGCGATCCGCACGTTGTCCCGCCTTGTCAGTGCAGATGAACACCACCCCCCCTGGCCTGCCTTCAGCTTACCCCCTACGACCACCGGGATCACGTTCGCAATGTGGATGACACCTGCATTATTTTCGCTTATTATTCGCCAATGTCCATGCACTACTGCCAGCAGGGAGCGGTCCACCCAACCGTCTATGTGGTGACATGCAAGAAATGCACCCGCAGCATTCCAGCCGGGGTGCAAGAGTTTCCTCGCAGCAATCTTGTAGTGGCCTGCCCGCTGTGTGGAGAGCTGCGCCGGTACAGGCCCTCTGAGGTCTATCTGGGCTACCCAGACAGTCATCTTATCCAGCAGCAAGTGTCCATTACCCGCAGACGCAAGGGCGGGTGGTGATAGGCTGAGGCCGTGTGCAATCGCTACTTCAGAGACTCCGATAAGCAACGCCTTGTGGAAGCCTTCTACCTCGGCAACCACGAAGACTTGCCTCTGGAGATTGCGCCGTCGTACAACATCGCTCCCACCACCATGCAGCCCGTCATCCGCAGCAATCGGGATACAGCAGAGCGCGAGATGGTTGCGATGCGATGGGGCATGGTACCTCACTTTGCCAAGAGCCTTGCCGATTTCAAGGGATACTCGACGTTCAATGCCCGCGCCGAATCACTGACAACCTCCGCAACTTGGCGTGGGCCATTCCAGCGCCGTCGCTGTCTGGTTCCCGCCGACGGATTTTATGAGTGGAAGAAGCTGGACGCGAAGACGAAGCAGCCCTATGCGTTTACCTCGAAGAGCAGGGAGCCGTTTGCCTTCGCTGGACTGTGGGATGCCTGGAAGGAGCCAGCGAGCGGGGATTGGTTGCAGAGCTTTGCCATCGTCACCACAGAGCCGAACGAACTAACTGCCACGGTCCACAACCGGATGCCGGTGATCCTCAAGCCTTCAGACTACGACCGATGGCTGACTCAAAACGATCCCGAACGTCCGCCCCTGGACCTGCTCCGTCCCTACGATGCCGTGGAGATGGAAGCCTATCCAGTAGACCCACGCGTGGGCAATGTGCGAAACAATGATCCGGGGCTGTGCGAAGCATACGAGTACCCGCCGAACTCACTCTGACATGGGTAAGCTGATACACTTCGTCAAACTTAATTCAGGAGGTTCAGCCTGTGCCAAAAGCGACTGAGTGCATAATCGGTATTGATCTTGCAGTGGCATTGAGAGGTTTTGTTGACCAGTTGCCGTTAAAGGTTCCTAAAGGCGATATTGGAATGCGCTGTATCGAGTGCGGAAAGCCCGTTAAACCACACGCTAGCAAGGGAGAGTCTGCCCATTTTGAGCATATCAAGTGGAATGGGAAGTGTTCACTTGCTCAACATCGCTGTGCATAAGCAAACCAATTTGAAGATTGGACGTTTACCGCCTACCTTGGCTCTTGCGACCGTAGGATAGTTGTCCAAGGGGTGGGGGGTGTCTTACAGCACGCCCTTTTGGGCTCACGGAGCAGAATACGCATTTTCAAATTTCACGATATTGGCATATTTTGTGTTCCAATTCTTGACTCAATACGATTTCAAAGGTGATAAATTCGTCAATGTCAATATCCTGTGCTATCTGTATTTCGCGCTCTTGCTGGAGACATCAACCACCCCCGTGTCCCCTACCATCCCGTTAGGTTGCTGGACACTGGTGGATGTGATTTCGCGACTGATGAAGTATTGGCAGGGAAACAGTTTTGTGCCAACCAGATGCTGTGGGAACGGATATTGAAGGATGTAGCGGGTGTTAGAAAATGCATCACCTACACCGCGTATGTCTTCCTCATCACTTGAGACATAGACGCGAGAATCCATACCCTGCGAAAGCGGAGTAACTGTATGACTGTCAAGCAGATCGACCTACGAAGATTCAATATTCTATCTGCGTATACTCGTAAGCCAAGTGCATTCCTATTAAGTGAAGAGCTAGCGTATTACTCAAGCGAGAACGACAAGGTCATTGGCATTTTGATTAGAGATCGGATTGATAAGGACTTTACCGGAATAGTTCTAGGCAAAGATGAGTCGCATCAGTACAGATGTGTTGAGGTTCGCAAGTTCACTTCATCGCAGGACTCGGCCCGTCTTGATTTGATTTCTGCGGTATCTGAATGGTGTCTAAAACCAGATATTGATTTTTATCAAGGGGAACCCCCGAAGCCGCTGCTAGACGTTTTTTTGCCTGTCGTTGACCCAAGTTCGTTGAATCCTTCCTTTCTGTCTGTAGCTTCGCAATATACATTTACCCCCGCCCGTTGCGTCATAGAAAACATGATGCCATTTTTTCAAGATGTTGATGGCAACTTCGTTCAGCAATTTCAAACCCATGCATTCGACGCGAGGATATGGGAACTGTACTTATTCGCGGCCCTAACAGAACTAAATATTACATTCGATCGTCGCTTCAATGCTCCCGATTATTTGTGCGATTATTTCGGCCTAGAATTCTTCGTCGAGGCAACCACTGTTAATCCAACGATAAGAAATGGCATAGTTGTCGAGCCGGACCCGCGCTCGATGGGAACCAGTGAACTGAAGGCATATTTTATGGACTACATGCCTATCAAATGGGGCAGTGCTCTGTATTCCAAATTAGCTAAGAAATATTGGGAGCTTCCACACGTCATTGGGAAACCTATTGTACTTGCGGTACAAGACTTCCACATTCCCCATTCAATGTCTTTCTCTTCTGGTACATTAATGCCGTATTTATATGGGTTAAGATTCAACGCACTTTATGACGCCACTGGTAATCTGATAGTTTCAGATGAGAAAAGAGAGAGCCACAGTTGGGACGGTAAGACGATTCCATCCGGTTTTTTCTATCAGCCCGGCTGTGAGTATATAAGCGCGGTGATTAGCAACCCGCTCGGGACAATTTCTAAATTCAATAGAATGGGCGTAGGAGCTGGTTTTGGACGAGACGACGTTAGAATGCTTTTTACTGGAACAAAGCACGATCATGATCCGAATGCGTCGGTTCCTCTGAAATTTGCCTTAGAAGTTACCAGAGATAATTGGGACGAACCATGGTGTGGAGGCTTGAACGTGTTCCATAATCCAAACGCTCGTCATCCGGTAGAACCCTCGATCTTCAACGAGTACGCACAGCACTTCTATGAAGACGGTCGCTTGAGGTCGTATCTACCCAAGTTCCACCCCTATGGGGCGATGTGTATCTCACTTGTGCCGAAGTGAGTCGATGTCTGAGCTATAGTCTATACGTCACGGTTCTTGAGGATATACCCCAGCTCTCTCTCCAGCATCTGCGGATTACGGCAAACGTGGAGGTCCCACGTTCCGAGCTTGCCCCAATTGTTAACGGCGGATACCCTTCAACCACCGGAAACTGAATCTCCATTGCTTTGCGTTCTGGCAACGCCATGACATGTTGCTTTGGCTTGTCTTCCGTTGCGCTTGCTGTGACTACCCTTCCTTTGAACGGAATCACAGAAAACGGGATGCCGTACACATCCACGTATTCTTCGGTCAGAAGCTCTTTGCCATCGTCGGTCTTTGTAGGCGTGTAGTCCATGCGGCGCAGCCCGCGCCCAACAACCTGCTCGCACAATAGCTGGCTGCCAAAAGCGCGAATGCCGAGAATGTGGGTTACGTTGTTCGCGTCCCAGCCCTCAGTCAACATCCCAACGGACACAACGCACCGAACGTGTTCACCCGGTTGGCCGGGCTTACCGACCGTGGCAACAACCTGACGCAGTTCCTCAGCAAAATCCTTCTTCCCCTTCTTGGGATCGCCGCTTTCAGCCTCCGCCAGTAGCTTTGTGTCAATACGGATGGTGTGCTTCCGGCTCTCCGTGTTTTCAAAATGCGGCAAAACCTCGCTATGGCCGTAGCTCGTAATCCATTTAGCTTTGGCCTTGCGCTTGCCTTTGGCCGGAGCTTCCTCTTCGTCTTCGTCCTCGATGTCGGCCTGTGTAACCAACTCCACCTGGGTTTCGCCGCTGATTTTCTGATAGACCAATTCCGCTATATCGGTATTGTCACAGACGACAATCATCACCGGCGGCACATGCTCCTGGCCGGGTGTGGCACTCTCGACGTACTCAAACCGCTCCTTCCACTGGCCCGCAAGCTGCTGCAATGCACCTTCGGCTTCCCGGTACACGACGGCGGGTTTTGGCCTCCGAGCCTTGCCAGGAAGGAAATCCACCGGCTGAAGTCTTGACCTGATCGTCTCCCAAAGCTTGAAATACTTCGGATCGGGAAGTCCTGTCACATCCATCACCGGCATACGAGGAATCTTGACGATCCCGCTCTCGATCGCATCCACGAGACCGAAGTCACTCACCAACCATGGGAATGGACGGCCCTCAGGGTGACCGCTGCCGCTGATATAAAACGGCGTAGCTGACAAGTCAACACATAACGAGATGCCCCGCGCTTTTGGCCCATGTGGGTTCGAGTTATTCAGCTTGTCCAGACCTTCAACCCATACCGTCGCTTCTTTTACCTCATCCTCAATATCTTCACCGTTACCGCCCGCCTGTTCCTCGCCGTTGTCATTGGGCAACGGACGCCAGCAGTGGTGCCCCTCGTCGTTCAACACCATGATCGGCATACGCCTGTAAAGATCGTCCCCGAGGATGTGCCTTGCAAAGGTCTCTGGCGTATCGGGTCCCTTGTTGACGACGGCGTATGTCTTGCCGCCCTCCTCGTGCTCCGACTGTGGATTGAAGAGGTGCCAGTTCGTCACCAGTACCTTCCCCTTCTGCATCAGTGGCCTGTACTTCAGCGGAACGATGTCGAACTCGGTGTAGTAGTTCTTTGCATCCTCAGGTCGCAGAACCTGTAGGCGCTCCTTTACCGTCAGATTTGGGCACACTACCAGCACGGCGTTGGGAAACTCTGTGCTGTTTGGGTTGACACCCCTGTTGCAGAATGCCCAGGATACCAACATCGCCATCACGACGGTCTTCCCTGAGCCGGTCGCCATCTTGCAACCCAGCCGTTGCAGAGGCAGGATGCTTCCGTCCGGCGATGGGTCTACGAGCGTCGGGAAGTAGTCCGTTGCGGTCTGGTAGAAGCCGGGTCGTTCCCCCTTAAGAAGCTGTTGAATGTCCTCGTCTCTGACTGCGAATTCTTGGAACATAGTCTTGCTGGTGCGCCCTGGAATCCGAATCTCCGCGAGGTAGATGATCGTTTCGACCGCCTCCCGCTGACAGAAGAACAGTCTGCGAGCGCGGTCCTTGCTGGCCCAATAGTTCAACAGGTCCTTCGTTACATTCGACGCGCCCCGGTACTTCGACTCCCTCCAGCGGTTCACATCTTTCCTAAGCGCGTTGACCAACTCAATGTCGTCACGCTCCTCTTCAACAAATAACTTGGTCTGCGCACCGCCCACCTTGTCCGTCTTGTACCAATAGCCAGCGTCACGCCGCCCCGGATTCTCTCTAGGCTCGCCAGTCTTGGTGTCGTACAGCCAGTGTGCAACCGTGTGATGGATCAGGCTTTCGAGGGTGTCTTCTTCACTGTTTGCCGAATCGCCAAAATAGGTCTCGCCACCAACGTATTCGTGAGGCACAGGCACGAGCTTAGTGAATGCAGGACGAGTGGGCTTGAATGTAATGACGTTCGCAACCTCAACTTCGGTTGGTTGCAGATAGAGCGAGTAGGGAGTTGCAGTTACCTGGAGATATGAGGAGTTTATGATTACCGATCGGAGGTTGCTGACTTGACTCGCAATTTTGTTAGCTTCGATCAGCCCGGTCTTTTTGGTGTAACCAATTGATGCGTTGTCCGCCTCATCATCGATGATGAGGGTCCGTTTATTGGACATGATGGCGTTTGATTTGAAGAGGTCAATCAACCGACGAAGGTTATCGCTCTGCTTCTTGGCAACAAATATCAGTTTTGAGTCCAGCTCGTATATCCCAAAGGATTCGGGGGTATGCATGATGTCATAGATGTCTAGTTCGGCATCATCCACAAACATTCTGAATTCACTATTGAGCCGTTTAGCCGTCTGTTCAAGCAGTGCTCGCGAATTCTTGCTGAGGACGATAGCGATGTCAAATCCGTTGTCAAACGCTAACGCAATAATGCTGATGAATGTTCGTGTTTTCCCACTCTGAACCTTGCCGAGCAACATCCCCGGATGTTCGGATGTTGTCTCCTTCTTAATAAGTTCTTCGACCGTTTCCTCGGCACAGAGATATGTATATGGGTCGAATGACGGGTTGGCAGCTTTGTACCGCTGGTAAAAATCGCCTTGCAGATTGATGGTGGCCATCTTCTTCCTCTTCTTCCGTGGCGGCTACCTGCACCTGTCTCCACTGCCTTCGTGAAGTCCTTCTGCTGTTGGCTTGTTAGAGAGGAATTTGCGATGGCATTCTTTGAGCCATCGGTCAGCATTCCATGCTGTGAATCCCAGGCGTTTTCGTTCTGGCAGGCAAGAGAACCAGGAGCCTTATTGCACCAATAGTGCCCATCAAGATCAACCCTGCCAAGTGGGTTATTTCCCACATAGGCATACAGATTGAGCGACTGCGGATTGTCCAGCTTGGCGTACGGAACCGGCATGATCTTGGCCGACCAGTCGGGGGACATGAAACGGCCCATCGTAGAGCTGTAGTACCTGGCCCCGAAGTAGTCATTGCCTGATTCGGCATCCCGTTCTTTGCCGGTAGAACGGGATCGCGAAAAACACACCCGGGATGCACAAACGGCGGAGATCGTCATAGATGTGGGAACCTCCATCGTACGTGAATCCCAGATCTCAAGCGCGAAACCTGAGCCACGCGCCTCCTCTAGTGTCACGGGTGCGGGGCAGCCGCTCTCGAAGACATCTTTGATCGAATCATTCCCAAGACGAGCAAACATGGGGCTGCGAGGAGAGAATAAACTAGGGTATTTAGCATCGCTATCATCACCCAGAACGACGTGTCGTGCACATGCCCAGATCCAATCGCAAAGCCTAAGACGATACCAGGAGTCAGCAGGGCAGTGGCACAACTTTCTAGACCTGCAAGACTTGAAGTTCGGCCCGCTATGATCGCCGCACTCACAATCAAAGCTGTAACAATAATTCCCGTCAATACTGATCGAATGCAAAGACTCATACCGGCTCCTCAACTGATAGGTCTCGGTCGTTGTAGTACCACAGTTCTCATTGTTTGCTACTCGCAGTGTGTCCCAGTTGTATTGCCTGCGCTATCAGTTGCGCTTGTACAGGCCTTTGGTTCCGGCTGGGAGATTGCCATCCAGAAGTATCGCTCGCCGAATGTGCGCAAAAAGAGCGCCCAAGTAGCAATTCTTGCTGCATCCATGTGGCTAGAATCAATACTCAGTTCCTTCGCAATATGGGCCGCCGCTAGACGTTTGTTTTTGAGCCCTTTCGTTCCCATCCATGGCTGATTTCCAGCGTGTGCAGGAGATATTCGGTCGGTCACGGTATGAAGAGCATTGCCGAATTTCGTTAGTGCTAGGGGCGACAAGCCAGTATGCCCAGCAGCTTCCCACCCCGCTTGCTCAATCTGCGCGTCTTGGATGTTTTGTGAAATGAAGTCATCTCCTTCTTGCTGCGCTTGCATCGGATCTTGATTGTGAACACCGTCAGACATCCCATGGATAAATGAATCTTCCGGATCCTGGGGATCGTGACCATTGACTTGGTTTATGTAGTCTGTCGCGTAGCTTGCTGCCTGAAGGTTGGATAGCTGTCTGGAGCTAAGGCCGGGTAGAGATTCGTTGATTATTTCGTTGTGGATACTTGTGACCCAATATCCATTGCGATCTACCAGAACAAGGGGATTATTAACCGAGTAAGCATATCTGTTCCATGTCTGCGGTAGATAAAAGTCAACACCCTGATTGGACGGATCGGGGCTCATCCACCGCCCCATCGCACTGCTGTAGTACCTTGCCCCGAAGTAGTCGTTGCCTGATTCGGTATCCCGTTCTTTGCCGGTGAAGTGGAACTCGGTGACATCCGGGCATGGTGATAACCCAGGCAGACTGGTAGCAGTCAGGCTATCGCCGTAGGGAAGGCTCATGTAGCCAGCCCCGCAGCCGCCTGCGCTGACTACGGCACGCTTGGTTCCCAACCAATCGGTAAACGAGAAATATGTATCTGTGGCCGTGTGGGAGGAATCCGTGTAACTGTAGGTGGCCAGCATCTGACCCGCAGAAAATACATTGGTGTGCAGCCAGTTACA
>Ga0316231_1000261_pt1 | contig 82295 bp, 80 predicted proteins | sample TBH18027metaG_FD_206002 | JGI IMG/M metagenome (GOLD analysis project Ga0316231, IMG submission 206002) | Freshwater microbial communities from Trout Bog Lake, Wisconsin, USA - TBH18027 | ecosystem: Environmental > Aquatic > Freshwater > Lake > Hypolimnion/Profundal zone | place: USA: Wisconsin... | reverse complement strand
GCGAGGGCGGGCGTCTTTCACAGGCGGGACGCCTGTGCTCCCTTCTTTGCGCTGGTTGTTTATCGTCTGTTTATTTCCAAGAACTGGTATTAGATTTCCACCGCTTGGGGCGAGGGTCTTGTGAGTTGTTTTGCGGATCAGGCGGGCGGCATTCCAGCCGAGATCGACGAGCGTCATGCGTCATGCAGGGGTTTCTGCTTCCTCGGCGAGCGCGGAAGCGATCAGGCCGAGGATTTCCGGGCGCCCCATGTCGGACTCCGAGGAACTCAGCACGTATGCCGGCGGCTCCTCGCCGATCTCGCGCACGCGGAGAAGGAAGGCCCCGATATTTTTCTGGACCGCCTTTTCGGTGAGTTTGTCCGCCTTGGTAAAGGCGAGCACAAACGGCAACCCGCATCCGACCAGCCAGCCGAGAAATTCCAGATCCAGTCTTTGCGGGCTGAGCCGGGAATCGATCAGCACGAATGTTCCCAGGAGGTTCGGCCGGTGCTGCAGGTAGTCCGCGACGAACGCGCTGAAGCTTCCCCGTTCCTTCTTGCCGACCTTCGCGTAGCCGTAGCCCGGAAGATCCACCAGGCTCCAGGTGTTGTTGATCGTGAAAAAATTGATCAGGCGGGTTTTGCCCGGGATCCGCGAAACCTTCGCCAATCCTTCTTTCCGGGCCAGCATGTTGATGAGCGACGATTTCCCGACATTCGAGCGGCCGATGAAGGCGAACTCCGGCAGGTCCGATTCCGGGCACGTGGCCAGATCGGGGGAGCTCGCCTGAAAGACCGCGCTGGTGATCTTCACGGTTCCTCCCGTTGACAAGTTGCCGGCGACGGTTTTTTCATCAGTCCCACAAGGTAACAAACTTTCCCGGGAAATGCTGGCTATTTTAATGGGACCCGCGCCGGATGCCGTCACAGCCAACCCGCTGCGCGTTTGGAATCAGAGCGTCAGGCTGGTGGCCGGCGGCGCGAAGTTCGCGGATGCTCAGGCCGGCGGCACGTTTGGCGAGGCGTTGGCCGGAAGCATCGCGGACGAGCGGGCAGTGGAACCAGCGGGGCGGGGTTTGTCCGAGGGCCTCGTGGAGCAGGATCTGGCGGGCGGTGGATGTGAGGAGGTCGGCCCCGCGGACGACCTCGGTGATGAGGGCATCATCCACGACGACGGCGAGTTCGTAGGCCGGGATGTCGTCGCGGTTCCACACGACGAAATCGCCGAAATCGCGCAAACAGGTTTTTTCCACGGCCCCGAAATTTCCGTCTTGAAATGTGATCCGCCGGTGATCGGGAACACGGAACCGCCAGTTGACGCCCGAGGGGAATTCGTGGGACAGCGACTCCGCGGGATCACGTCGCCATTCGGGAGGGAAGACGGGTTCTTCCTCGTGCGGGGCGAGCGAGGCAGCGGCGACGTCTTTGCGCGAACGCGCGCAGGGATAGATCCAGCCTCCATCGCGGAGCCGTCGCCAGGCGTCGAGGTAAAGCTCCCGCCTGTTGCTTTGATAGACCGGCTCGCCATCCCATTCGATGCCAAGCCAGCGGAGATCCTCGATGGCAGCCTGCGCAAACTCCGGCCGGCAACGGTGCGGGTCGAGATCCTCGATGCGCAGGATCACGCGGCCGCCGGCTGCGCGGGCGCGCTCGAACGCGGTCCGGAACGTGGCCGCATGGCCGACGTGGAGGAATCCGGTGGGCGTCGGCGCGATGCGCCCGAGATACGGGGGGTTCACTCCTCGCGGGCGGAAGGGCTTTTCGGGCCTTCCTCGGGCTCGGTGCGCCAGTTGGCGAAGATCTCCCCGTCCTCGAAGAGTTCCTGCGGGTCGATGGCGTGGTGGGGTTTGGCGAGGATGCCCCTGTCGGCATACTCCGGCTGGCAATCGAGGCAGTAGGCGGCGAGTTCGCCGCAGATCCAACGGCTGTCGCGGTTCAGCAGGTGGCCGACAAAATGGTCCGGGCTCTCGCGGAAATGCGACAGCATCCAGCGGCGCAGAAAGCTGCCCTCGATCATCTGTGCGGCGGTGAGGAGGGTTTCGTATTTGGTGCCGACCTGCGAGATGGCCGTCTCGGCGATCCGCTGGCCGAGCGCCTGCGTGCATTTGCGCGGCTTGCGGAAAAATATCTGCGTCTTCGTGTCGTTGAAATACCGGTCGAGCGGCGACTTGACGACCGCTTTGCCGCCAACCGCCTCGACGCATTCGTTTTCCCCGGTGACGACGAGCACGTGCGAGACGTGGATGTCGCTGAGCCGCGACCAGCGGGTGAAGTGCGCGATCCCGCGCGAGAGCAGCGAGGACCCGGCGTGGGTGAATCCGATGTAACCCGCTTTGTAGTTGTCGCCATACGCCGGCTCAAGCGACTGGACGCAGAGCCGGGGGCGGGAGAGGCGACTGGTATCGAGGCGTTTCATGCAGGGAATCCTAAGCAGGACCCTGAGGATTGGAAGCGGAAAGCAAAGAGGCTCGTTTGATGGGGCAGGTTTTATTTAGATTTAGTTGCTTGACTAAATGTAGTTATTCGAGCAACTCCGTCTTATGGCTGAACCATTTTTGAACCCATTCCGGCCAGGGGCTGGCCATCCGCCTCCGTATCTCGCTGGTCGCGAGGATGAAAAGAGAGAATTCGGACGTATGCTCGAGCAGCGTCCGGTGATGTCAAACCTTGTCTTGACCGGACTCCGTGGCGTTGGGAAAACGGTTTTGCTCGAGACGCTCAAGCCGATTGCGATGCAGGCGGGCTGGCTCTGGGCGGGGACCGATCTTTCCGAGTCAGCGAGTGTCAGCGAGGATAACATCGCGGTGCGGATTCTGGCCGACCTGTCACCGTTGGTGTCCAATATCATTGTCGATGAGGTGGAGCGACAGCAACTCGGGTTCGGCGGGCAGATTGAGCGCACGGAAGTGCGGCTGGATTTCGCCCTGCTCAAGAAAGTGTATGATTCCACGCCGGGCCTTTCCTCCGACAAACTCAAACGGGTCTTGGAGCTGGTCTGGTCGTGCCTCCAGCACACGGATTGCCGGGGAATCGTGCTCGCCTATGACGAGGCGCAGAACCTCGAAGATCAGGCGGACCAGAACCAGTATCCTCTCTCCCTGCTTTTGGATGTCTTCCAATCGATCCAGAAAAAAGGCCTTCCTTTCTTCCTCGCGCTCACGGGTCTGCCAACCCTGTTTCCGAAACTGGTCCAGGCCCGGACGTTTTCCGAGCGGATGTTTCACGTCATGACGCTCGGAAGGCTCACCGAAGCCGAGAGCCGCGACGCGATCGTCAAACCGATAGAAACCCGCAAATGCCCGGTCCGCTTCACCGAACCGGCGATCTCGGAAATCATCAGGCATTCGGGCGGCTACCCCTATTTTATCCAGTTTCTTTGCCGCGAGATTTTTGACTCCTATTTGCAGATGCATGCCGCCGGGCAACCGAACCCAGTGGTGACGGTTGGCGAGGTCGTGAGAAAACTGGACTCCGACTTTTTTGCCGGGCGATGGAGCCAGGTCACCGACCGCCAGCGGGATCTGCTGGTTCTCGTAGCCAAGCTTCCGAACTGCGATGAGGAGTTCTCGGTCCAGGAGGTTGCGGAACAGTCGAAACTGGGCGGAGGAAAGCCGTTCAGCCCGAGCCACGTGAACCAGATCCTCAACAAGCTCGGCGAAAGTGGATTGGTCTTCAAAAACCGCTACGGGCGCTATTCTTTCGCCGTGCCGTTGTTGGGAGAATTTATCCTGAAAAACGTTTTTAACCACGGAGAACACGGAGGACACAGAGGGAAATCCTACTAACAAGATGCACCTATTTGTCCCGGGCCATACAGTCGTTTTTTCCTTATTTCTCCGTGCTCTCCGTGTCCTCCGTGGTGAGTAATCCCCGTTTTCGGGTTTATCCGGCGGCAGCAAGCCGACGATCCCTCGCAACCGAAGCTATTCTGATAGCGATAAACTCCGGACGGTGCTGGCGCGGATTGAAGCCTAGCGGGAACCAGCGCCCGCCCGCCCGAGCTTTTCAAACTCCGCGAGCGCCATGCCGACGACCTGGTCCATGTTGAAATACTTGTAGGTGGCCAACCGCCCGATGAACGAGGTCTTTTTTTCGGCGTCCGCCCGGGCTTTGTAGCGGGAGTAGAGCGCGGAGGAATCCGGCGCGGGGATCGGGTAATAGGCTTCGCGGCCGGGGCCGAAGTCCTCGGGATACTCGCGGACGATCGTCGTGTTCTCGCAGAGCTGGCCGGTCGCGTGCTTGAGTTCGACGATGCGCGTGTAGTCGTGGTCGTTCGGGAAATTGACCTGCACCGCCGGCTGCCAGAACCCTTTTTTCCCTGAGACCGGCTCGCGCGGGACGAGTTGCTCCGGCGCGAACGACTCGGGCTCGAACCTCAGCGACCGGTAGGGGAGCCGACCCTCGCTGAAATCGAAATACTCGTCCACCGGGCCCGAGTAGATCATGCGCTTGAAACTCACGTGGGGCAGGACCTCGCGATAATCGGTGTTCAGCAAAACCTTCACGCGGCCGCCGCACGCGGCCAGCATCCGCTCGAACATCCTCGTGTAGCCGGCCGCAGGGAGCGCCTGGAATTTCTCGGCCAGATAACGGTCGTCGCGATTCGTGCGGACCGGGATCCGCCCGCAGACCGAGGCGTCGAGTTCGTGCGGATGGCGGCGCCACTGCTTGAGCGTGTAGCCTTCGAAGAACCGCTCGTAGAGCTCGCGGCCCACTTGGGAGATGATGACCTCCTCGGAGTTCGACGGGCTCGCGACCGGCACCTTCCATTTGTCGAGCGTGGCCGCCATTTCCTCCGGCGTGGACGGTCTCCCGATGAACTGCTCGAACGTATTCAGGTTGATCGGAAACGGCCAGTAGGCCCCGTGCGTCCACGAAAGGATTTTGTATTCCACCGGATGCCATTCGGTGAACTGCGAGAGGTATTCGCGGATTTTCGGGGAGTTGGTGCAGAAATAATGCGGGCCGTAGGTGTGGATGAGGACGCCGTGGTCATCGTAGCGGTCGTAGGCATTGCCGCCGATGTGGCTGCGACGCTCGACCACCAGACTCGTCGCCCCTGTCTGCGTCGAGAGGCGCTCGGCCATCGTCAGCCCGGAAAACCCGGCCCCCACGATCAAATAGTCAAATCCCCACGACATAAAGAAACACTCTCCCCCTCACCGCGCGGCTGACAAGCCCGAATCGTCGAAGGATTCGAAGCTCCCCAGCAGAAGACTTGCGGCTTGGCGTGTTCTGCGGGTCCGGGAACGTCATTGCGATTGGCGGTGCCGCCTGACATCCTGCACCGATGCCGGAAAAGGAATGGACGATCGAAAACGGGGAGACTCGCATCCGGATTTGGCGGATCACCCACAATGGCAAGGTCGAAGACTTCGCCGTCGTCCTCATGGTTTGGATTTTTGGAAAATGGGAGTGCGTCACCCGATACGATTGTGCGCACGGGTTCGCGCACAGGGATGTGATCGGGTTCCGAATTGGGTTGCGCGACAAGCTCCCTTTGCTTAGATTCAAAAGCAGGAACGATGAATACGACCACGCGATCCGTGACATCCAAGCGCACGCGCAAGACTACCTCGCCGATTTCCTCGCGCATTGAGGCTTGCGACCGCGTCATCGTCGAAATGGGTGGACGCCCGACAACGCCTGAAGAAAGCCGCCTTTTCCGCGAGGCTGTCGCCCGCCTCGACACCAAGATTGCACGTCAGTTTGCGGTTGCCTGATCGCGCAGGCTTCCGGGGAAGATCTTCGGCGCAATGGGACACAGGCTTTCCATCTTCGTGAACTGTGCCGGTTGAGCAACCTGTCCATCGGCATGATCCAGCAGGAGGTTGCGAAACTGACTGGAACCGGCTTTACTGTCGGGCCAACACCCGCCATGAACGCGCATCATCTATGAAAACAAATACAGCTCTCCGGAATACAAAGAGCAAGGATGCCCGAAGCACTCATCGTCGGGCTCTATGATGAGGAATGGCAGGTGCGCTGGATCAGCACTCTTGGGTTGGCCGAGATTGTCGGGCATGGAAAAGGAGAAAAAAGCTGGGGGCCTGCGCACGACACTTTCAAGAAAGACGAACAACTCTACCTCGACCATTGGCGGGAGTGGGCAAAGAATCGTCCATCCCAATGAGACCATTCATTCAGAATGACATGAAACGCCTCTTTGCACTTCTTACGACGGCACTTTTTGCCGTGACCCAACCATCCACCAGCCACGGCGAAGAAGCCCCTCCGGCAAAGAGCGCTGAAAATCTCATTGAAGCCTGCGCGAAGGGCGACATCGTGGCAGTCAAGAAACTCCTCGGGCAGGGGCTCGATCCCAAAATGATCGACGGCAACAACCAGACGCTACTCTTCTTTGTGAAGGATGCGGCGACGGCGGAAATCCTTTTGCAGGCCGGAGTTGATCCGAACCACGAGAACAAATTCGGATTTGTCGCGCTCCACAATGCACGCAACGCCGGGGTTGTTGCAACGCTGATCAAAGGTGGGGCAAAAACTTCCGGGACGAAACGCCCGCTGCTCGGGAATATGGTGCGGATGAACTCGCCGGAGGCTCTGGAAATCTATTTTGCATCCATACCGCCGCCGGACCAAGCCATCTTGCAGCAGGCGCTTATTGCCGCGGCGCACATGAATAGAGAGAAATCGACCGAGTTCCTGATCAAACATGGGGCCAAGGCGAATGAGCCCGGAGAGTGGTCCGGCCCGAAAGACACGATGCTTCCTCTGCAAGTCTGTTGCGTTTTTGGATCTCCGAAAACGGCAAAGGTTCTTCTCGCCAACGGGGCCGATCCAAACGCTGGGGAGTTTCCGGGAGCCATGTTGCGCACCGCCATTTTTAACAAACACAAAGAGATGGTCGAAATCCTGATGGCTGCCGGTGCCAAGGGAACCTCGGAGCTTTCCATCGCGATTGCCCTCGGGGAAAAGCAGCGCATCGAGGAGCTTTTGAAAACGGCTCCGGAGTTTTCAAAAGATCCGGAGTTTTGGGAAGGAGTCTTCTCTGCTGCGGCTGAACGAGGCGACTTGGAGACCGTCAAGACGGCTTTCAACAAGGGGGTCCCCACGGTTTACAAACGGGGAAAGATTCCGAATAACGCATTTACCTCTGCCGCCTCCGAGGGACAGCACGAAGTGCTTGGATACCTGCTCGGCCAACGTGGGCCGGAAAGCGACCCGAATGAACTGACCAACGCCCTCTGGGAGGCCGTGTGGAACTCCCACCCCTATGCGGAGCAACGTCCTGCGGAAGATTTTGAGAAATGTGTCACCTTGTTGGTTGGCGCTGGTGCTCCGGTCAAAAATAAAAATGACGATGGTTTCAGTCACATGACTGCGGCTGTCTTCACCCGAAACCCTGGCGGCAATTCGCGCGTCATCGAAATGCTGGCAGCCGCCGGAGCAGATCCGAATCCTGAACTAAGCGATGGCAAGCATCTGGTCGAAGTGATCTCGCAATCCTGCAAGGATAAAGGATGCAGCGTCCCGAATGAGCAGGTCATTGCAGCAATCGAAAAAGCCGTTGGCGTGGCCATTGACCGAGCAAAGTGAATTGCAGCCCCAAACTTGATGAGAACTATCCTTCCATAAAACCTTCCATGAAACTTCTCTCTGCACTTGCCACGACTGCACTTTTGCTCGCGACCCCGCTGTTCAGCAGCCGAGGGGAAGAAACTCCCACCGCCAAGGCTGCCGAGAAGGCGAAATTTGTCATTGGAACTGTCGTCACTCCTGACGGTTCGCCGGTCGAAGGAGCCGAAGTCCGGGATTGTTCGACATCCGAGGCGGCCTCCACAAATCCAGAGGGGGTCTTTGTTCTTCCCTGGCCGGAGACAAAGAGCGGATGCCACGGAATGCTGTTTGCCACCAAATGGACAAATCAGATCGGCTGGAATCCTGGATTCGGGATAACCCCGGCTGAGAGCAAAGACGCCAACCCGTCGCTCAAAATCGTTTTGGAGAAAATGGAGTCCGTGTGTGGTGGCGACGTGGTCGATGAGAGCGGGAATCCCATTGAGGGGGCAACTGTTCAGGTTGACAGGATTGTCACGGCCTACTCGAAGCATATTGCCCAGCCCATCGGCGGGGCAAAGGAAGAGAGCCGGCGTTTGTTCTGGGATCGTTTCACAACAAAAACCGACAAAACCGGACACTTTGAGATGTCTCTGCCACCAGCATCCAAGCCAACGCTGATCATTTCCGCACCCGGCAAAGCAAGTTTGCGGCATCACGAGGTGAGCCCAGGCGAGAAGAGCCGGGCACCCCTAGTCATGCCTCCCGGAGGAGAAATCCGGGGCAAGGTCCTGGATAAATCCACCGGCAATCCCCTTCCAAGCAAGGTGGTACGTGCCAGATGGCAGACCCCCGGTGCACATATCTGGGAAAACAATGACGCTTTTCTTGGCCAGGAATTTTTGGCGGTGAGTGACGAGGAGGGAAATTACGATTTTCCCGGGCTGCGTCTTGGGGAATTCGAGGTCGGCGTTGATTGCGCGAGTTCAGCGAGTCCATCCGGCGACCTCGTTCCCGATGCTCCCGAGAAAACCGAGGTATCCTCGGGCAAGGTATCCGCAGTCAATTTGACATTGTCACCGGGCAAGCGTGTTGCCGGGAAAGTCCTCGAAGGCGAAACGGAAAATCCTTTTGCCGCAGCTATGGCCATCCGAGTCACTCCCGGAATTTCAGGAGGTAACGCATTTTGGACCAAGGAGGATGGCACTTTTGAAACTTACCTGCACCCCGGCCAATACAAGTTCGAATTGGAGGACGGCAGCAAGCAGTTTCCTCCGGTTGCGGTGGATGTGAAAGCCGAGGGGGAGACCCTGCCTGTCACCCTGAGATCAGGCAGTGATGTGGCCAAGATTTCAGTCAAAATTCGGACCAACGACGGCAAACTCATCAATAACTACGATGCCGTGAGACTTTGGCAGCCGGAAACCCGGCTTCCCATGTTTGCGTCATCCATGGGAGAGGATTTTCTGTTTTCTGGGGTTCGGAAGGGACAGCCCCTGAGAGTGATTGTCGATGTTCCGGGATACGCTCTCTCGATCTCCCAGCCATTCGCTGTCGGAGACAAATCGCCGGAAATAATCCTCACTCCCATTCGCCAGGTCACTCTGACCGGCACAATCCTTGATGCGGCAACAGGGAAGCCTCTGGAAGGAGCTTGGATTGGAGTGAGCAAGTATGCCGAAGATGGCATTCGTTGGGAAGTTTATGGTGAGTTTGGGAAGCGGGTTGAAACAGATAAAGACGGTCGGTTTGCGATGAAGGGTCTTCGCAAAGGAGACCGCATAAAGTTCAGAGTCCAACGAAAGAATCCCGGTGGAGCGTGGGAATCAGTCAGTTGCGGGAGTGACGCGACGGGGGCCTTTTCCGACCCAAACCGTTCGGAGGGAGCCTACGAGGTTGTTGACTCGACGGAATTGCCTCCCGCGACAGCCGGCGAACTGAAATCTCGACTGCCTCGGATGTCGTTTCCCGAGGCTGAAAAGTTCCCCCCGTTGCGCCCCCCATCGGAAGCGCCGGTTGTGTTTGACTTGCCCGCTGGCGGCATGAGCGTCGTCGTCAATACAGTCGGAGAAGATATCGTCATGACATCCGTCGTTTCAGGCGGCCCCGGTGACAAAGCCGGGCTGCACGCTGGTGACCGTATACTCGAAGTGGACGGCAAACGTCCGAAGAACCTCATGGAAGCGGTGCAGCTCGTGAGAGGGGATATCGGCACCAAGGTCAAGATTCTCGTGCAGCGCAGGGGGCAGGATAAGCCGCAAACTTTTGTGGTCGAGCGAGCCGCCATCGTTCCTCTATCAAGGCCGGGACCAATTATTTTCGGAGACCCAAGCTCAGAGCATGGCGCAGATCCGAAGGCCTTGACGAAAATCACGCTTCCCGAGAATGCCACCAAGGAGCAGGTGAAAGCCTACATCGAGGAAATCTGCCTTGCCTCCGGGCAACAGAACATTCTCCGCTCAGACGACCCGCAGATAAAGATGTTGGAGAAGGTCGGGCACGCGAATCTGAATCTTCTCATCGAGAACCTATCCACCTGGCCACCGGCTTCATTTTATGTTCTAGCGGCGATAAAGAGCCTGGTGCTGCCTGAGGACCGCGATCTGATTATCGCGAATCTTTCAAAGGCCACAAAGCTCATTGAGATTGTTCAGGAGAAATCGTGGGCCGCTGCCGCGAAGGACGAAATCTGCAAAACAATTAAGAACAAGCAGGGTCGGGTTCCGAACGGTTTTGTCCTGGCGCTCGCCTCCCTCAGTGACCCGGCAACCTACGACGATCTTTCCCGCGCATTCAGCACCTCCTACAACAAGTATCAACTCTTCGAAGCGATTCGCGCGCTTCCGAACTTTGATTTGAAGAAAGCCGTGGATGCCGCCTGGGAGTATCAGAAGACCGGCCAAGCATACTCTCCCGCATGGGGAGACATCGAAGATTACACCACCGCCGTTCTTGCCTCGCGATACGGGCATCGGGACGCGCTCGATTACCTGTTCAAGGTTTTCGACGCCAAGATCGTGGTTCACTCGGATTTCCCTCAGCCCGCCGAGGCGATTCGTTCCGTTACGGAGATTCCGGCCGGGGAGGATCTCGCCACTTGGTATAAAAACGCCGGAGACAAAATCCGCTTCGATGAAAGAAGACAGCGATTCGTTGCCGAGTCGTCTCGGTCGCTTCCCTGAAAAATTCCCCGTGCGTCGTTTACCATGACAACAGCCGAACTCGATACGATTGCGCTGGCGGCGGGATTCGATGCCGTGGGTGTTGCCCCTGCGGTGCGCGCCCCGCACGCGGAGGCATTCCATGAGTGGCTGGAGCAGGGCTTCCATGCCTCGATGGATTGGATGGCCCGAGAGCCTGAGCGGCGGTGTCGTCCGGAACTGGTCCTTCCCGGAGCGCGTTCGGTCATCGCGCTGGCGATGAACTACTACATGCCCGATCCTCCGCCGCCGGAGGACAATGCCGCGCGGGGAAAAATCGCGCGCTACGCCCGCGGACGGGACTACCACAATCTCATCCCGAAACGCCTGCGGATGTTTGACGACGCCCTGGCTGCGGAGGGTGGGCAGCAGCGGTGCTTTGTGGATTCCGGCCCGCTGCTCGAACGCGATTTTGCCGCGCTTGCTGGGATCGCGTGGCACGGCAAAAGCACGCTGGCACTGCACCCGAAGCTCGGCACTTGGTTTTTTCTGGCCTCCGTGATCACGACGCTTGAGATCGAAGAGGGAACCCCGATGCGGGATCATTGCGGAAAATGCACCCGGTGCATCGACGCCTGCCCGACCGCCGCCATCGTGGCCCCGCACCAAGTCGATGCGCGGAGGTGCATTTCTTACTGGACGATCGAACACGAGGGCCCGCTGCCGGACTGGATCCGCCCGCTCTTAGGCGACAGGGTTTTCGGATGCGACGACTGCCTCGATGCGTGCCCATGGAACCGCTTCGCGACCGCGTCGCGCGAGGCGTCGTTTGCCGTCCGCCCGGCTTCCCAATGGCCGCTCCGGGATTATCTCGCGCTGGACGAAGCAGCGTTCCGGAAACTTTTTGAAGGCTCGCCAATCCGCCGCGCGGGAAGGCAGGGATTTCTGCGGAACGTCTGCGCCGCGCTGGGCAACGTGGGAAATCCCGATGACCTCGCCGCCCTGGAGAAGGCCAGCGTTGAGGCCGATGCCGTTGTGGCCGCACACGCCGCATGGGCGGTCGCGCGGATCCGGCTCAGGGACGCTTGAGAGCGGCTGTGATCGCCACCCCACCTTCGGATCCTCGGGTTTGACTGTCTCGCTCCATTCGACAACGCTTAGCCGATATGGCTTCCATCCTGCATCTGCGCACCCAAGGCTTTCTCCGCGAACATCTCGTCGAATTACTGCGGCAGGCCCGCGCCGATGGCTTCGAAGCGGTGAATATTCACTGGGAACGCTTCCCTCACTCATTCGAGCCTGAACCGGCCCACTCGCCCGAAGATGTCCGGGCGGTCGATGCCGCGTGCGAGGAATTCGAGCTGGAGGTCATCCCCACCAGCCACTCCTTTACCCACAGCGGAGATCTCATGCGGCTGCCTGCCTTCAAGCATCTCAAGGACGGCGGAGATTCATTGGAACTGACCGACAACCGGACCCTGGAAATCATGACGTTGATCGCCAAGGAACTGAAAGCCGCCCATCCCCTGGCACGCACGGTTCACATGGGCGGCGACGAGATTTTCCGCTACGCAACCAACCCGGCCAGCAACCGCTACATCGTGGATCACGGGAGGTCTGCCCTCTACGTCGATTTTGTCAACCGGCTGGCGGCGGAACTGCGCAAGCTGGACCTGCGCCTGGCCATCTGGAGCGATATGCTCATCCGCTACCCGGAAAAGGCGACCGCCATCGACCGCTCGATCCTGATGTTCTACTGGGATTATTGGAGCGGTGGCGAACGGAGTCCCTTCGCCACGATCGGAGGTGGAATGAATGATCTTTTCATTCTGGACCGCGCCGCCATTACGGGAGATTTGAAAATGCTGCTTTTCAGCCACATGGCCCGCGAGGGACGGGAAATTCCGCTGGGGCATTGGCGTGAGTTCGCGCGCTACTGGCAAGTCGATCCGCAGGAAAAAAGCGTCCGCTCATTCTCCTATTGTGAATGGTTCCGCGATTTGGGTCTGGACCACGTGGCCTCGCTTTTGACGATTCCCGAAAAAGGGTCGTTCCTGCCGCCGGTGGCGCAAAAACTCGATCACATCCGGGGGTTTATTCGGCGCAGCAAAGCTGCGGGAGGAGTTGGCTGGATGGCCTGCTCCTGGGGCGATTACTGGCCACCGATCGCGATGTTCCGCCCTGGATTTCTGGTTGCCCAGGCGATTGCCGCGCATCCCGACGCCGATGACGCCGCAGTCTATGCCGCCGCGGCTCGACGACTCGGCGCGCCGTGGACTCAGGCCGCGTTACAGGGTTGGTGCGAAGCAGGTGCCCATGTGGAATTTGCAGACATGCTCGATCCCAACTGGGGGGCGACGCCGATTGCCCATCGCCTCGATTGGCTGGCGAAAGCCAACTTGCTGGAGGATGATCTCGCGCGAGCCAAGGCGGCAGCCGGGCGATGCGAGGCGCTTCTTGCGGGTCCGATGGTTGACTTTCCAGCCGAAGGTTGGGAGCGATTTGCGCTTGAGGACATGGCGTGGCGCTGCCGTCTTGAAACCGCTTGCCACTCGCGGGATTGCGAGCAACTCCAAAAGCTCACCGCTCAAGGACACGCGTTGAGGCAGTGGGCCACCCGCATCTTTGCCCAATGGTGGCCGGCTGCCGCCGTCGAAGCGCGGGTCGCAAAACGCTACGATCAATGGGAAGAAGCGGCGAGTGCGGCGATGGCCTCCCCTTAGTGGAATCATAGAACTCTCATCGGAGGAATTGCCGGATCCGGGGTCAATCCCTCACGCGCGCAGGCGGACGAGGAGGTCGCCGCCATCCACGGCATCGCCGACACCGGCGAGGAGTTCGTCGATGACTCCGGCCGCAGGCGCATAGAGAGTGGTCTGCATTTTCATGGCCTCGAGGGTGAGGAGCTTGTCGCCTTTCGCGACACGGGCTCCGTTGCCGGGGCCGACAGATGTGATCATGCCGGGGATCGGGGCTCCGATTTCGAGCGGGTTGGCGGGGTTGGCCTTCGGGCGCGCCTTGGTGGTCGTCTTCACCGATTTGTCCACGGCCGTCGCCTCGCGGGGCATGCCGTTCAACTCGAACGAAATGATCCGGCGGCCGTCCTTGTCCGCGGCGCCGATGTTGATGAGCTTGATGAAGAGGGTTTTCCCTTCCTCGATATCGACCGTGACTTCTTCGCCCGGCTTGAGTCCGTAAAAAAATGCGGGCGTCGGCAGGACGCTGACCTCGCCGAAATCGCGCTGGAATTTCGAGAAGTCGGTGAAGACGTCCGGATACATGAGGTGGCTGTAGAGCTCGTCATCGTTCGGCTCGTGCTTGAGCTTCGCCGCGAGGTCCGCGCGGACCGCGGCGAGATCGACCTTCGGCGCGCGGGCGGTTTTTGTTTTGGCTTTTCCGAGCACGACTTCGACAACCTTGCGCGGCCAGCCGCCCATCGGGTTCCCGAGCCCGCCCGCGAGCATGTCCTTCACCGACTCCGGGAACGGCATGCCGGCATCGAGGTTGACGACGTCCGCGGGGCGGATTCCGCGCGTGAACAGGAAGAGCGCCATGTCGCCGACGACTTTGCTCGAGGGCGTGACCTTGACGATGTCACCAAACAGGGCGTTGACCTCGGCGTAGCAGCGGGCGATTTCCGGCCAGCGGTGCGCGAGGCCCATGCTGGCGGCCTGCTCCTTGAGATTCGTGAACTGCCCGCCGGGCATCTCGTGGAGGTAAACCTCCGCGCTTCCGGTCCGCGGCGACGTGTCGAACGGGAAATAAAACGTGCGCACCTGCTCCCAGTAGTCGGCGAACTCGTTGAGCGCGTTCTGTTCCAGCCCGCTGGCGCGCGGCAGGTTTTCGAGCGCGGCCACGAGGCTGTTGAGATTCGGCTGCGAGGTCGAGCCGGACATCGACGAGATCGCGGCGTCCACGACATCGGCCCCGGACTCCCCCGCGAGCAGCACGGACGCCGCATTCACGCCGCTCGTGTCGTGCGTGTGGAAATGGACCGGCATCCCGACTTCCCCGCGCAGCGCCTTGATCAGCGCGCGGGCCGCAAACGGGCGACAGAGCCCGGCCATGTCTTTCACGGCGAGGATGTGAGCGCCCATTTTTTCGAGCTCCTTCGCGAGAGCGATGTAATATTTCAGCGAATACTTCGCGCGTTTCGGATCGAGGATGTCGCCGGTGTAGCAGAGCGCGCCCTCGCAGACCGCCGAGGTTCCGCGCACGGCCTCCATCGCGGCCCGCATGTTCGGCAGGTCGTTGAGCGAGTCGAAAATCCGGAAGATGTCCATCCCCGATTCGGCGGCGTGCCTCACGAATCCCTTGACCACGTTCGGCGGGTAGTTCGAGTATCCAACCGCATTCGATCCGCGCAAAAGCATTTGAAAACAGATGTTCGGGACGCGTTTGCGCAGCTCGCGCAGGCGCTCCCACGGGTCCTCGTGCAGGAACCGCATCGACGCGTCGAACGTCGCGCCTCCCCACATCTCCAAGCTGAACAGCCCGGGCGTGCGGTGGGCGACGGCATCGGCCACGGCCAGCATGTCGTAGGTCCGCACCCGCGTGGCCAGGAGCGACTGGTGCGCGTCGCGGAATGTCGTGTCCGTGAAAAGGAGGCGCTTTTGCGAGCGCGTCCACCCGGCGAATTTTTCGGGGCCGAGTTTCAGCAGGAGCTGCCGCGTGCCATCCCGGGGCGGCGTGCGGTGGTCGTAATCCGGGCGCTTGGCGGCGGGAAGCGGGGCCGGAATTTTGTGGCCTTTGGCCTGCGGGTTGCCGTTGACAATGATGTCCGAGAGAAAGGCGAGGAGCTTCGTCGCGCGGTCCTTGCGGGGCTTGAATTCGAAGAGCGCGGGAGTGGTGTCAATGAGCGTCGTCGTCGCCTCCCCGCTGCAGAACGTCTCGTGGTGGATGACGTTTTCGAGAAACGGGATGTTGGTTTTGACACCGCGGATCCGGAACTCGCGGAGCGCCCGGCTCATGCGCTGCAGCGCCATCGGGAACGTCTGGCCGCTGGCCGTGATCTTCACGAGCAGCGAGTCGTAGAACGGCGTGATCGCGCTGCCGGTCGTGCCCATGCCGGTATCCAGCCGGATCCCGAATCCCGCGGAGCTCCGGTAGGTGATGATCTTGCCGTAGTTCGGCGTGAATTGGTTGGCCGGGTCCTCGGTCGTCACCCGGCACTGGACGGCGAAGCCGTTGCGCGGGACGTCCTCCTGCGCCGGCAGCAGGAGCTCCGGCCCGTGCAGGGCGGCCCCGCTGGCGACGAGGATCTGCGAGCGCACGAGGTCGATGCCGGTGATCTGCTCGGTGACCGTGTGCTCGACCTGGATGCGCGGGTTCATCTCGATGAAAAACCATTCCTCGCGGTCGAGGTCGTAGAGAAACTCGATCGTGCCGGCGTTGTTGTAGCCGATCCCCTCGGCGATCCGGACCGCCGCCTCGCACAGCTCGCGCCGGATTTTTTCCTTCAGCCCGATCGACGGGGCGACCTCGATCACTTTCTGGTGGCGGCGCTGGACCGAACAATCGCGCTCGTGCAAATGCAGGACATGCCCGTGGTGGTCGCCGAGGATCTGGACCTCGATGTGCTTCGCCCGCGGAATGTATTTTTCGAGAAAGACCGCCGAATTTCCGAACGCGCGGCCCGCCTCGCCCCGGGCTTCGTCCAGCAGCGGAGCCAGCTCGGATTCCTTCAGGACGACGCGCATCCCCCGGCCCCCGCCACCGAACGCGGCCTTGATGATCAGCGGGAACCCGATGCTCTTGGCGATTTTGAGGGCGGCGGCACGATCGCCAACCGGATCTTCCGTGCCCGGCAGAGTCGGAACATTCAGCTTTTGCGCGAGCGCCCGGGCGGCGGTTTTGTCGCCCATCATGTCGAGAAGCTTCGCCTTGGGGCCGACGAATGTGATCCCCGCCTTTTCGCACGCGCCCGCAAATTCCGCGTTCTCCGAAAGGAACCCGTAGCCCGGATGGATCATGTCCACATGGTGTTCCTTCGCGAGCCCCACGATGCCGTCGATGTCGAGATACGCCCCGACCGGCCCCTTGCCCTCGCCGACCATGTAGGCCTCGTCCGCTTTGAACCGGTGCATCGAGAGCCGGTCTTCCTGCGCGTAGATCGCGACCGTGCGCATGCCGAGCTCGGTCGCCGCCCGGAACACCCGGATCGCGATCTCGCTGCGGTTGGCCACGAGGATCTTCTTCCCGACGACGGACGACGGTTCCGCAATGCGCTTGGTGGATTTCATAGGTCGAATATTTTGGCGTTCCATAACCCAAGACCGCGCGCGTAGCAATCGCCATCGCCGACGCGGCAAACATGCCACCCCGATTTCTGGAGGATTGTCAGAAGCGGGGCGATTCTGCCATTCATAGGACCGAGACCGCTGCTTTCACATGTTGACCAACCGATTTGCCACCTGGCTCGACTGACACACCATGAAGATATTCCTATCCTCACTCATCGCCCTCGCCCTGACGGTGTCCGCCCGCGCGGACTTCCGCGGGGTGTGGATTTCCTCGGTTTACAACATCAACTTCCCGTCCAACCCCGGCCAATCCGTCGCGACGCAAAAAGCGCAGGTGGTCCGGCTTCTCGATGCGGCGAAGGCCGCTGGGCTCAACACCGTGTTGTTGCAGGTGCGCCCCGAGAGCGACGCGCTTTATCCCTCGGAGATCGAGCCGTGGAGCCGGTATCTCACCGGCACGCAGGGCCGCTCGCCGGGCTACGACCCGCTCGCGTTTTTCATCGCCGAGGCGAGGAAACGCGGGATGACCGTCCATGCCTGGCTCAACCCCTACCGCGCCGCCGCCAACGCCGCCCAGCCGCGCTCCGAAAATCACATCAGCAAAAAATTCCCGCAGTTCGCCTACAAGGTCGGCAGCGTGCTCTGGATGGACCCCGGCTCGCCGCAGGTCCAGCGCCAGATCGTCAATGTCGCCCGCGATTTGGTGAAAAGGTATGACATCGCCGGCATCCATCTCGACGACTACTTCTACCCGTATCCGAAAGACAACGCGGACGTTTACCCGTTTCCGGACGACAAAACCTACGCGGCTTACCGTTCCGCCGGAGGCACGCTCGACAAGTCCGACTGGCGCCGCAACAACGTCAACACGCTCGTCCGCACGCTCGGCGAGGCGGTCCATTCGGCGAGGCCCGGCGTGATGTTCGGGGTGAGCCCGTTCGGGATCTACACCAAGGGCTCGCCTCCCGACGTCAAAGCCGGCGTGGACCAATACCACCAGCTTTATTCCGACCCGGCGATGTGGATGCGCGAGGGGTGGGTCGATTACCTCGCCCCCCAGCTCTACTGGGCCGAGGGCGGACCCCAGAGCTTCTCCTCCCTCCTGCGCTGGTGGCGCAGCCCGCAGGTCAACCCCCGCGGCGTCCCCGTCTGGCCCGGCCTCGCGGTGGACCGCCTGTCGTCGCACGGGTGGCCGGTCTCCGAAATCGCCACCCAGCTCGCCCTGGAGAAATCCATCGGCCCCCGCGGACGCGGCGGGTTCCTGCTCTGGAATATCGGCCCCATCGCCAAGAACACCAAAGGCGTCGTCCCCGTGATCCGGTCGAGATAAGGCCCAAAGGCCAAGGATCGGCGGCGCCTGCAAGAATATGCGCACTGTTACCCCAGTTCCAGTTCACAGTTCCCCAGTTCCAAATGAAGGCGAAGAGTGGCGAGTGGCGGGTGGCGAGTCCGCGAAATCTACCCGCTACCCGCTACCCGTTACCCGTTACCCGCTACCCGCTACCCGTTACCCGCTACCCGCTACCCGTTACCCGCTACCCGCTACCCGTTACCCGCTACTTCCCAAGCTGTCTGAAAGGAATAACATGACTTCTCCAAAAAGCGGTGCGGCCCGGAAAAATGCAGCATGCAATCTTGTGGTGCATCCGGATTGTGTGCTCCGCACAGGAGCAGACCGTTTTATCGGCATCAACCTCAATTATATCCGCGACCATGATAAAAATCGCATGCGCGGTGCGCGACCTATCAAAGATGCGCTCCGGGATATGGGTGTCCGTTGGCTGCGGTTCCCCGGAGGTGAAAAGTCAGACTTTCACCTGTGGTCGACACCTCCTTATAAGAAACCGCATCCGCTTTCGCGGGGAAATTATGCGGACATGCCGGGATGCAGGATGAATTTTGACGAATATGTGAAACTTGCGCATGCATTAAAGTGCGAGCCTTATGTTGTGGCGGCATATGACAGTTTGGATCGCACTAAAATGTCAAAAAGCCAGCTCATCGAAATGGCGGTCGCGTGGGTGCGGTATTCCAACATCATAAAAAAATACGGTGTGCGATATTGGGAAATAGGCAACGAGAACTGGCACAACGGAACATCGACACCGAAGGAAATGGCGGGAATCGTCGTCGAGTTTTCAAAAGCCATGAAAGCGGTTGACCCTTCAATACTCATTGGTGCCAGCGGCTGCAACAATGAGTGGTGGAAGGAATTCCTGCCTGTCGCAGCAAAACATATCGATTTCCTTACATTAAGTTTATACAACACCACTAACTGGGGCTCATACGGTTACTACCCGAAACATCCCGGCGCACCTCTTCTGGCAACTGCAAATTGCGCGGTTGAATCTATTGATAAATACGCCCAGAAAACCCATAGAAAACGTTTGCGGATCATCGTTGCCGAGATGAATTCCAAGGATTTCAACAAAACAAAAAAGGCATGGCCTGGATTCAATAATCTTGGTCACGCGATTGTCACATGCGACACGTTCGGGCAGGCGCTTCTGGAACCTCGTATCATCTCTACCATGCTGTGGACCACACGCTGGATGCCTGAAGGGGAAGAGCGCAAAAGCCAGTGGTACGCCCTCGACGGGAAAAATAATTTCTGTGCGGCAGGATTTGCCGTCGCAGTCTGGGGAAAGTTTGTACGCGAGCGGATGGTTCGCATAACCGGGATGCCCGACACCATCTCCGCCTATGCAAGCATGAATGGCGCAGGCACAGAATTTTGCGCGATCATCATCAACAAAGGTTATGCTCCAATCAATAATATCCGCATCATTCTTAAACCCTGTGGCTCGTTTGCAAAAGTGCGGCATTTCCGCCTTTCCGGAAAGGGTTCGGAAGACTGCAACCCGCAGCTTCTCCAGTTGCCAAATGTTAACGTGGCAAATGGTATGATTGCTGGTTTTTCACTGCCTGGCGTTTCGGTAACCGTATTGGTCTCCGGGCGAAAAAAGAACTGACACTTTTCCTGATCCCTTTCTCTTTATTGATGTCAGGGGTTACGTCCCGTTTTTCGATTTACGCCGGGCGGGCCACGAGGTCGTAAACCTGGGAGCCGATGACTTCCGCGTTTACAAACGTGCCCGGCTCGCAGGGCTCCGTGAGGATGACCCGGCAGTCGACGTCGGGGGCGTCGTGCTCGGTGCGGCCGAGGTTCGGCTGCTCGACGAGCACCTTCAAAACTTTCCCGGCGGCCGACGAGGCGGATTCGAGGGCGATTTTCTGCTGGAGCTTCATCGCCTCGCGGTGGCGGCGGTTCTTGATGCGGGCGGGGATCTGCCCGTCCATTTTCGCGGCGCGCGATCCGTCCTCCTGCGAGTAGTTGAAGACACCGAGGCGCTCGAATTTTGTCGTTTCGATAAACTCGAGCAGCGATTCGAAATGCTCCTCGGTCTCGCCGGGGAAGCCGACGATGAACGTCGTCCGCAGGCCGAGGCCGGGAATCCCCGCGCGGAGGCGGGCGATGAGGGCTTCGATGTGTTCGCGCGACGTCTCGCGCCGCATCGCCATCAACATCTCCGGGTGGATGTGCTGGAGCGGCATGTCCACGTAGCGCGCGGCTTTGGGGTTCCGCGCGATGGCCGCGATCAGCTCGTCGCTCCAATGCGCCGGGTGCGTGTAGAGCAGGCGGACCCAAAATTCTCCGGCGATCCCGGCCAGCTCGTCGAGGAGATGGACGAGCGAGGTGCCGCGCGCGGAATCCACCGGCTGGCGCGGCCCGGCCTTTTCCCCCCACAGGTCCATGCCGAAAAACGTGGTGTCCTGGCTGATGAGGTTGACCTCTTTGACGCCATCGGCGACGAGTTGCCGGACCTCGCGCGCGACCGAATCCACCGTGCGGCTGCGGTGCCGGCCGCGCATTTGCGGGATCACGCAGAAGCTGCACGGGTGGTTGCAGCCTTCGGCGATTTTGACGTAGGCCGCGTGGCGCGGGGTGAGACGAAACCGGGGAGTCGAGTAATCCGGGATGTAACGCGATTTCGGCGTCACGAGGTTCAGCACGCCTCCGTCCTCCTCCAGGATCCTCCGGAAAATTTTCCCCGCATCCGCAACCTGGTCGAGCCCGATGAAGGCGTCGACCTCGGGAATATCCCGCGCGAGATCGGCAGAAAACCGCTGGGACATGCACCCGCTCACGACGAGCTTCTGCCCCGGCCGCGCACGCGACTCGCGCAGGCGGTGGGACTCGAGGATGGCATCGACGGATTCCTGCTTCGCCGAGTCGATGAACCCGCAGGTGTTCACGACGAGAACGTCCGCCTCGCCCGGATCGGCGGTGATCTCAAACCCCGCGTCGCGCGCCCCGCCGAGCATGACCTCCGCATCGACGAGGTTTTTCGCGCAGCCGAGACTGATCATGCCGACTTTGTAGCTCATGATGCCGCTCTCAGGGGGCGATGGACGGGGCTGGTTTTGCGGGGGCGTTGCTGTCCGGCGAGTCCGCGGGTGTTTCGGGCATCGCGGGAAGCGTGCCCTCGACGGTGACCGGCTCCGGCGAAGGCGACGGGGACGCGGCGGGCGTCTCCATGACAAATGGTTTCCCGGTGACGGCGGCCGACCCCGCCACGCGCTTGATTTTCTTGATCGTGAAGCTCGCGAAAATCCCGACCGTCGCCACGAGGAGAACAAGGCCTGCGACGATAATAATCCTGAGAAGATTCGGGCGTCCGGTCCGGATGGGAACCGCCGGAGACGAGAGGTCGCGGGACAGCATGTTGATGTATTGAAACCCACCCCCGGCGGCTCCCGCGCGGTCGGGCAGAAGCGGCCGGATCTCGTCTGGAGAAATCCCGAGGTATTCCGCGTAATCGAGCAGGAAGAGGCGCGAATACGTCGGGTGAGCGAAGCCCGAAAAATCGTCCGCCTCGATTTCGCGGAGCCGCTGCACGCGGATGCGCGTGTCCTTTGCGGCCTTCTCCAGCGAGATGCCGGCCTTGATCCTTGCCCCGCCCAACCGTGCTCCCACAAAAAAATCTGGTGTGTCCATTTGCTAAAATTCTTCGTTCATATCCACGAGGATTTCGCGGTCTTTCGCGCCATCCTTGGGGCCGACAATGCCCCGTTGTTCCAAAATATCCATAACGCGCGCGGCCCGCGTGTAGCCGAGCTTGAGCCGCCGCTGGAGCATCGATGTCGATGCCCGGTTTTCCTGCCGGACGACCTCCAGGCATTTCGTGACCAGCTCCTCGTCGTCGTCGCTGACCTCCTCTTCGGGGATCGCCGTGCTGGTCATCTTCTCGTGGATGCCGGCATCGAACTTCGGCTCGGCCTGGCCCGCGACGAATTCCACGATCCGGTGGATCTCGTCCTCGGTGACGAGGACGCCCTGCGCGCGGGTGTATTTCGAGGTCCCCGGCGGCAGGTAGAGCATGTCCCCCTGCCCGAGAAGCTTCTCGGCACCGTTCTCGTCGAGGATCACGCGGCTGTCGATCTTCGAGGCCACCTGAAAGGCGATCCGGCTCGGGATGTTGGCCTTGATGATCCCGGTCACCACGTCGGCACGCGGCGTCTGCGTGGCGACGAGCATGTGGATCCCGGCGGCGCGGGCCATCTGCGTGATGCGCGCGATCGCGCTCTCGACATCCGCCGGGGCCGTCTGCATCAGGTCGGCCAGCTCGTCGATGATGACGACGATGAACGGCATGCGGTCGGGCACGATAATGTCGTCGGATCGCGGAACCCGGATCGGAGGCATCTCCTCGTCGGGCAATTCCTCCTCCGCGCCTTCTGGTTTGGCGGGGGGTGCCGGCTCGGCAGCGGCCTTTTCTTTATCCAGCTCGGCCTGGGATTTCGGGAGCGGGCGGTCGTTGAACGCCGTGATGTTTTTGAGCCCGCACTTGGCGAAAATCCGGTAGCGCAACTCCATCTCATCGACGAGCCAGCGGAGCGCGAGCAGCACTTTTTTCGGGTCGGTGACGACCGGGGTGATGAGGTGGGGCAGCCTGTTGTAGATCTGCATCTCGACCACTTTCGGGTCGATCATGATGAAGCGGAGCTGCTCGGGAGAATACCGGAACAGCAGGCTCGCGATGATCGAGTTGATGCAGACGCTCTTGCCGCTGCCCGTGGTGCCGGCCACGAGGCAATGCGGCATCTTCGCGAGATCCCCGATGATCGTGTGGCCGTAAACGTCCATCCCGAGGGCGAGCGGGAGGCGCGCCGTGCTGTCCCGCCACGCGTCTTTTTCGAAGAGCTCTCGGAGGGTGACTTTGACTTTTTTCGAGTTGGCGATCTCGATCCCCACGGTGTCCTTGCCCGGGATCGGCGCGAGGATGTTGATCCTTTCGGCGCGAGTTGCGCGGGCGATGTCCCGCTCCAGGGCCGCGATTTTATCCACCCGCACACCGACATCCGGATAAACTTCGTAGCGGGTGATCGTCGGGCCTTTGGTGATCGTCCCCGGCGTGGCCTTGATCCCGAACTGCTGGAGCGTCTCGATGATCAAACCCTGGATCATCAGCAGCTCGTCGCGGTCCAGCGGGGTGCGCCCGCTCTCGTCGTGGGCATCCAACAGGTCCAGCCCCGGCAGCGTGTAGTTCTCGAGATGGACGTCCGCGAGGCCGGGCTTGAACGCCTCGTCTTTTCCGGCGCGGATATCCGCGAGCCTCGGTTTCTTTGATGGTGGGGTGGGGGCCGTGGCGTCGATGATCTCCGGCTCGATCTCCGGAAGCACGGGCGCCGGCTCCGGCATCGCCTCCGGGGCCTGCTTCTTGAGCTTTTTCTCGAGTTTCTGCGCTTTTTTCTCCAGAAATTTCCTCTCCTCCTCGACCCGGCGCTCATCATCGAGCCGCTGCAGCCGCTCCAGCTTCCAGGCCTCGCGCCATGCCATGAGCGATTTCCACGCGAACCGGATGTCGCGGATCGGATGGCTCGAAATCGCAAAAACCAGGCTCATCAAATAGACGATGACCAGCAGCACGGCCGACACCGGACCAAATCGCGTGAGGATCGCGTTTTTCCCCAAATTCAGCCCGACCCACCCGCCCGGGCCTCCGATATTTTTCGGCCAGTTTTGAAGCACCCACGGCTGGATTTGAAAAAGACATGCCGCCAGCAGCACCATCAGCGCTCCCCATCCGGCTTTGTCCTTCAGCGAATAGTGCGGCACGAACCATTTTCCCAGGCCGTATCCGACAAGCCCCACGGCAAGCAGGTATCCTGCGGCACCGAACAGAAACAGGACATGCCCGGCCAGCAGCGCCCCGAACAGACCTCCCAAGTTGTGCGTCACCGAAGAAGCGGATTCCTTCGTGTAAATCAGCCCCGCCCACTTGAGCGGAATATCCCCCGGAGAATACGTCACCAGCGACACGAACAGATACGCGCCCAGGCACACCAGAACGAGTCCGATGAAAAAATTTGCTGTCCGGTGGTTGCGCGAACGATTTGCCATGAAACATCTGAGATTCCCGCATTTCCCAGCCGGACGCAAGCGCGCAACTGCCTGCCGCACCCCGCGCTCCCGGTGGCGACACGGAATGATATCAGATCGAAGAGCCGGTCGGGTTTTCAGCCGAACTTCCGCTCCAGCTCGGAAAACGACCACTGGATCATCGTCGGATGGCCGCGTGGGCCCGCGTAGGGGAGATCGCAGCGCAGGAGTTCGCGGACGAGTTGCCGGGCGCGGTTTTCGTCGTAGGAAAAGCCGTCGATGGCGGCGAGGGCCGAGACGGATTTTGCGAGCGAATCCGTCGCGAGCGTACGGTTGCCGAGCGATCCGGACGCGCGGAGCGACTCGCAGATGTCGAGCAGGGTCGCCCGCGCATCCCTTCCCGCAAGAGCCGGGGGGAGCGCTTCGATTTTGAAAGTGTTTCCGCCGAACGGTTCGAGGGCGAACCCGGTCGCCTCGAGGGCGGGCAGGTTTTCCGAGATCCAGACGACATCCCGGACCGGAAGCTCGATGATTTCCGGGATCAGCAGCCGTTGTGCGGGCACCGTGCCGGTCTCCATTTCGCGCCGCAGGTTTTCAAAGAGGATCCGCTCCGAGGCCGCGCGGATGTTCAGCAGGACGAGGCCGTCGTTGCTCTGCATCAGGATCCATCGGTTGTCGAGGCCGCCGATCAATTGGAATGCATCTTCTGCGGGGGCCGGTTTTTCGAGGTTCAATCCCTCTTGGGAAGGTGGCCGGAATGCCCCGGCCAGTGGTGGCGCAGGGGTGACGTGGGGATTCGGCGCGATGGTTGGCGCGGGGGCGGCCTGCACAGAGCCGGGGCTTTGCGGCGCGGCCGTCGCCGCGGCCGGCGCGACGCTGACGGCCGGTTTTCTCAGGCTCTCCAGCAGTTTCCTCGCCGCAAGAAAGACCGCCTGCCGGACCAAGTCCGGACGGTGAAGACGGACTTCGCGCTTTGCGGGGTGGACGTTGCAGTCGAACGAGAGCGGATCCATCGTGATGCTCAGGACCGCCAGCGGGTGGCGGCCGCGGGGCAGCGCTTCCGAGTAGGCCTCCCGCAGGGGCTGGAAAATTGCCGGGCACTGGACGACCCGCCCGTTCAGGATCATGAACTGCTGGTCACGGTCCGGCCGGCCTTCGCCGGGTTTCGACAGGAAGCCGGAGATTTTGACGCCGTTTTCCTCGCAGGGTTCGAGGGGCAGCATGCGCCGCAAAAAATCCTCCCCGAAAAGATCGCGGAGCCGGACGCCGAGGTCGGGGGTTGCCGCGGCCTGCCAGACCTTTTTTCCCTCGCGCAGGAGCGTCATGGCCACGCCCGGGTGCGCGAGCGCGAGCGACTGCATCTGGTGGACGATGTGCGCCGCCTCGGTCTCCTCGCCGCGAAGAAATTTTCTCCGGGCAGGCAGGTTGAAGAAGAGCGTGCGCACCTCGACCGATGTCCCCGGTGCCTCGCCGCTGTCGGAGACGGATTCGATTTTTCCCCCGGCGACCAGGATCTCGGTGCCCGCGCCCGCGCCGGGTGGCCGCGTGACTAGGCGGAAGCGCGAGACGCTGGCGATGCTCGGGACCGCCTCTCCCCGGAACCCCATTGTCGTGACGGCCGCGAGGTCGCCAGCGGTCCGGATTTTGCTGGTGGCATGGCGTTCCAGCGAGAGCAGGGCGTCCTCGCGGTCCATGCCGCATCCGTCGTCCGTCACCCGGATCAACTGCGTGCCGCCGCGGACGAATTCCACGGTGATCCGACCGGCGCCGGCGTCGATGCTGTTTTCCACGAGCTCTTTGACGACCGAGGCCGGGCGTTCCACGACTTCGCCCGCCGCGACCTGGCTCGCGACCTCGTCCGGAAGCAAACGAATCTTTCCCATGCCATTTGACTTCGCATGGATTCGTTCATAAGAAAAGAACGTGATCACAGTGACATCGTTCGAACCCGCAGATTCCTGACCAGCCATGCCGACCGATCCGCGCTTCAAAAAGAAGCTTCACTCACGGTTTTCAGGACCCGATTTCGATCCCGTGGATGAGGAGCGCCCGGCGAGAGACGGCAGCCTCTTCATCTGGACGGTCGTCATCCTTCTGCTCATCGGCTTCGCCATCGCCTGCTGGATCGGGAGCTTTTACATCTTCGGGCACCCGGAAAAACCGCTCAGCTACCAGGTTCTCACCAAGGTGAAAAAGCTCGAGCCGCCGAAGCGGTTCGAGCTCACGGCCGCCCCGCGCGGCGAGTTTTTGAAGGCCTCCCAGATCCTGGACCGCTACGGCCGACTGACCCCGCGCGAACTCGATCGCGTAAACGAGACCCTGCTCCGGAACTACCTCCGGAATTATTTCAAGCTCGCCCAGGAACTCGTTCCCTACGTCGTCGGGACCTATAACATCCTCGATTCCTACGAGCTCACAAACGCGGATTTTTTCAAGTCGGGAGTCGTGGCGCTCGCCCAGTCCAAAGAATGCCGGCAGGTCCTGCTCGAACAGGTTTTCACCGCGGATCCGAAAGTCGTTCCCGCCCTCCACCGGACGCTTCTCACCGGCCTGGACATCGACCTCAAACGCGAAAACGAGCTCGCCGTGATCATCCACGTCGAGCGGCTCGCGGACGGGCGCCTCAAGGCCACCGCGATCTCGATTTTGTATCCGAGCTACGAATCCTCGACTGCCTCGGGCACGTTCACCCTGGATCCCCCGCAGACTCTGAACGTCGCCGCCGGGCTGCCGGTCATCACCGCGCGCCGGCAGGACGACGCCGACAAAAAATACGCGGGCTTCCGCAAGCGCGCCGGCCTGGCGGATGCGCCGCAGGAAGGGCCGCCGCAGAACCGGCTCATGCGCGTCGAGCGGCCGGTCGCGGTCAACATGCCCCCGTCGTCCGCAGTGCCCGACCAGACGCCGGTTCCCGCCGTCGTGGATATCCCTCCCGCGCGCCCGGCGGTCATGATCAAGGAGAGCCCCGCGAGCACTCCGCCGGTCGCCGCGGCCTCGCCGACCCCGGAACCCCCGCCATCTCCGACACCGACCCCCGGAGCGATCGTCGCGTCCTCGACGGGTGCCTGGGCGACGTATGCGCCGGGCCAGATGCCCCGCGGCCGGCTCCTGAATGTCAAAGACGTCGCGGGCATGGCGGGCGCGGATGTGAACAGCGAGCGGGTTTATCTTCAGGGCAATTTCGTGGTGACGGCGGCGGGGCAGAACCGCGCGGTTCTCCGCACGCAGGGTGCCATCACCGATGCCATCGGTTTCGGAGGCAGGTCCGGAAACGTGCGCGTGATCGTCGAGTTCCCGGCAGGTGCCCGCCCGCCGGGCGAAGGGACGACATTTTCGCGCGATGCCCGCCGCCCGTTCCAGATCACGGATGTCCGCGAGGGTGCCGACGGGCAAGTGAACGTCTATGTCCGGGAAGTCACCCGGCCTTGAGGCCCGCCTCGCGGCGGAGATAGCGGGCTCGGGGCCGATGCCATTCGACCGGTTCATGGAGCGCGCGCTCTACGATCCGGAGGCGGGATATTATGCGTCGGGCAGGTCCGTCATCGGCAGGCGCGGGGATTTTTTCACCAGCGTCAGCGTCGGCCCGGTATTCGGCGAAATCCTCGCCGGGCAGTTTGTCGAGATGTGGCGTGCGCTCGGCGAGCCGGCCGGCTTCGCTCTTGTCGAGCAGGGCGCGGGAGACGGCCAGCTCGCGCGGGACATTCTCGATGCGCTCGCTTCCACGCCGATGGCCAGGGTCCCGCTATTCATCATCGAACCCTCGGACGTTCTCCAGGCCGCGCAGGCCGGGAATCTGGCCGGCCGCAATGTCTCGTGGGTCAATGACGCTGCGGCGCTTCCCCCATTCTGCGGGGTCCACTATTCGAACGAGCTCTTCGACGCGTTCCCCGTCCACCTCGTCCGCTCGACCGGTGACGGGTGGGCCGAACTGCATGTGGGCCATGAAAACCGCGCCTTCACATGGCGGGAAATGCCGGCAGCGGGCGAGCTCGCCGGCATCGTGGCAACATTCCCCGCCCGCCCGAAAGGCTTCACCGCCGAGGTCTGCTTCTCCCACCGCCCGCTTCTCCTCGCTCTCGCCGCGAAAATCACGCGGGGATTTCTTCTCGCCGTGGACTACGGCATGACCCGGGAATCCCTGCTCGCCGAACACCGGGCCGAGGGAACGCTGGCCTGCTACCGCGGCCACCGGCGCGACTCGGACCCGCTGGAAGCTCCCGGCGAAAAAGACATCACGGCCCACGTGGATTTTTCACTTCTCGCCAGCGATGCCGCAGCGGCCGGATGGCAGTTCGGGAATTTTGCCGACCAGCACCACTTTCTCGTCGGGGCTGCGACCCCTCTGCTCCTGGCCATGGACGGCAGGCCACCGGACGCGGCCGGGAGAAAAAAACTCCGCTCCCTCCGGATGCTCCTCCACCCCGAGACCATGGGCCGCCAGTTCCATGCCATCCTTTTTTCCAAAGGGGTCGCCGGGGTGAGCCTCTCGGGCTTTCAACATGCCCGAAGAACCGGCCTCGAAGAATAACAGCAGCAGAAGAGCCTCACGCGAAGGCCGCAAAGCACGCCAAGACAGAAACCCCAATAACGGAAAGGAAAAGAGCGTCACCACAACGGGGCGGCTGCATTTTATTCTTTTCTTTGCGGGCTTTGCGATCTTGGCGCGAACCCCCTACTGCGCCTCGCGCAGCGAAGTGTGCAGAGAGGCGTGCTCGGTCCTCTGCCCGCTGAAATAGGCCTGGGCCATCTGGAGCCGCTGCTGCAGGACGACCGCCACCTGCGACTCCACGGGCTGCGGGGTGCCGAGAAGCGTTCCCGGAGGCAACCACGCCCGCCCGGTGAAGTTGTCCGGAACGGAACCCCCGGGGATCGGCCTCGGGCTGTCGGCCACGTAGATCCGCCCGCCGCCCGGGGCCAGCGAAACCATCTCGACATGGCCGAAATACCCGCCGGGTGTCCCGCGCGGGATTTTCCCGAGCCTCTGGTCCCCGTAATAGACCAGCACGCTCCCGAGCGGGGCCCTCGCAGGACTCGCCGCCTTCACCGGTTTCCATCCCGCATCGCTGAGAATCTTTTCCCAGTCCTGGCCGTTCCCCGGCTTCAGCCCGCGGCCGAGCCCGGATTTGTTCAATAAGGAGAGCATCGCGCGCCCGCACCAGCCGGACGGAATCCCGTCGGTCGCGCTCTCGGCCGTCAGCATCTGGAGCATGTTCCCTTTCAACAACGGGTTCGCGGCCCGGGCCGGGAAGGCCGGGATCATAAACAACAGTAGCAACCCCCATCGCTTGCGCACGAGGCTCATGTATTCGAGATTTTGCTTTTCGCAAGGAAAAACCCCGGCATGCCGCCCGCCTGATCCGCAAAACAACTCACAAGACTCTCGCCCATCGTTGGCGTTACGCGCGGATCTGGGGGCAAGGATAGCCATTGTGCGGCAGTGGGATCCGATGGTAATTGTTTGAGAGGATTCCCATATGAGACACGCACTGATCATCGCCGGCGGTTCTGGCACGCGGCTCTGGCCGATGAGCCGCGCCAAACTGCCCAAGCAGCTCATCCCGTTCATCGGAGGAAAAAGTTTGCTCCAGCTCGCGTTCGACCGCCTGGACGGGCTGGTCCCCGCATCCAACCGGTTCATCTGCGCGGGCCAATCCCACGCGGAGGCGATCGCCGGGGCGCTCGCCGGCTTCTCGCCCGGGCAGTTTCTCGGCGAGCCGGCCGGGCGCGACACGCTCAACGCCGTCGGTTTCGGCGCGGCCGCGATCGCCGCCCGCGACCCGGAGGCCGTCATCGCGGTTTTCACCGCCGACCATGTCATCGAGCCGGCGGATGAGTTTCTGAAGATCGTGGATCACGGCTTCCGGCTGGCCGAGGCGCATCCTGAAACGCTTGTCACCTTCGGCATCAAACCGACTGCCGCAGCCACCGGCTACGGCTACCTCGAACTCGGCGGCGCCCTCGACGAATCGGCGCGCGTCGTCCGGCAGTTCCGCGAAAAACCGGATGCCGAGACCGCGGGCGGCTACTTCGCCGCCGGGCCGGACCGCTACCTCTGGAACAGCGGCATGTTCGTCTGGCGGGCCTCGACGCTCCTCGACTGCATCCGCCGCTACGAGCCGGAAAACTTCGCCGGCATCGAAAAGATCGGGGCCGCGTGGAACACCCCGCGGCGCGACGCCGTGCTCGCGGAGGTTTTCCCCGCCCTAAAAAAAATCAGCGTCGATTTCGCGGTCATGGAGCCGGCCTCGCGGGACCCGCTGGTCCGCGTGGCGGCGGTGCCGATGCCGCTGCGGTGGCTGGATGTCGGCTCGTGGCCGATGTTCGCCGAGACCTGCCCGCAGGATGCGGATGGCAACGCCATCGGCGACGGGCGCACGATGCTCCTCGACACGCGCGGAACTCTCGTGGCCTCGAGCGACCCCGGCCACCTCATCGCGACGATCGGCTGCGAGGACCTGATCGTCATCCACACGCCCGACGCGACGCTCGTGTGCCGGGCCGACCAGGCGGAAAACATCAAGGCCCTGCACAAACTCGTCGGCGAGAAATACGGGCAATCCCTCCTCTGAGAAACCCTGCTGCGCACTTGAGAATCGCGGAAACACGTTTTGCGGCGATCGATTTCGAGAGCGCGGGATCCGCGCCCGGGAGGACCGACGAGCCGGTGCAGATCGCGATCGCTCATCTGCTCGGCACGGAAATCAGCGGGGCATTGTGTTCGTATGTCAAAGCGGAAAGCGCCGTGACCTGGGCGGCCCGGAAAGTTCACGGCATCACGGATTCGATGATCAAAGACGCCCCCCGTTTCGTGGACCTCTGGCCGCAGATCAAGTCCGCCATGGAGGGGTGCTGGATCGTCGCGCACGGCGCGGCCACGGAGAAACGGTTCTTGCGGGTCTTCCCGTTCCACTCGTTCGGTCCCTGGGTGGACACGCTCGATCTCGCCCGCGCCGTGTATCCCGGCCTTTCTTCCCACGCGCTGGGCGATGTCGTCAGGTCGCTCGGATTGGAAAACGCCCCGGAAATCCGCGCGGAGGGTTTCCGCTGGCACGACGCGCGCTGCGACGCCGTCGCTTCGCTCGTGCTCCTCCGGCATTTGATCTCGGTATGCGGGCTGGCCGATGCCGGGGCGGAGGTGCTGAGGACTGCCGGGCTCGACAGCTACTTCAAGAACCGCAGCGATAAATCGAGGAGGGCGTGACCAAAAAATCCATCCTCAGATCGCGCGGCTCCTGCGGCACGCCGTCCACGATCTGATCGTCGAAACAAACCCCCGCACGAAGCCCGCGCGCCTCCGCGAGAAAGCGGTCATAAAACCCCTTGCCCCGCCCGAGCCTTCCGCCCCGGAGATCAAATGCCAGGCCCGGCACGAGGATCAGATCAAATTCGTTGCCGGCGGGAGAAGCCTCCGCGGAGGGTTCTGAAATTCCGAAATTTCCGGGCATCAGCCCTTCCCGGCCGACCACCCAATGGAACACCATCTCTCCACCGCAAACGCGGGGCAGTGCAACCCGTTTGTCCCCGGGCCAAGGATCGAGCACATCCGGCTCGCCGGGTAGTGCGGAAAATGCGGCGATCGTTCCGGCTGCCTGCCAGAGCGGCCAGTCGCCGAGTTGCCGGACGAGTCTTGAAGAGAGGGTGCGGACGTCGCTGCGGGTTTCAGCGATCCCGCGCATCTGTAAGCGAAGCGTGGATTTGTCGTCGCTCATCGGACGATGAGAGAAATGGAGGGACGACCGCCGTGTCGTCCGTCGAATAACACGGACCGGACAGCGCCGGTCCCTCCAGGGAGATGGCAACTCATCCCGTTCAACCCCCCTCGCTCCGGCCGAGCCGCTGGCAAATCTCGCGCGTGGCGGTGGATTGGTTGAGCGTGTAGAAATGGATTCCGGCGGCCCTCTGGTCGAGCAGGTCGGCACATTGCTCGGTGGCGTAGTGCAGGCCGATCTGGCGGATCGCCTCGGGCGAGCTGCCGCCGCGCTGGAGCGCCTTGAGCAACCGCGCCGGGAAGCGCGCTCCGCCCGCCAGTTCGGCCATCCGCTTCATCGAGGAGATGCTGGTTACGGGCATGATGCCCGCGATGACCGGGACATGGATTCCCGCGAGCACGCAACGGTCCCGGAAATCGAAAAAATCCCGGTTGTCGAAAAACAGTTGCGTGCAGATATAGCCGGCTCCGGCGTCGATCTTGGCCTTGAGGTGATCCATTTCGACCAACCGGTTGGGGGTCGCGGGGTGGCCCTCCGGAAACCCGGCCACACCGATTCCAAAACCGCGCGGGTCGGGATGCCCGGAGAACCGTTTGATGAAACGCACGAGGCTGGCGGCCTGGGGGAAGACATCCTTCGAGTGGTCGTATCCCGGCTGGTCGCGCGGCGGATCGCCCCGCAAAGCGAGGATGTTGCTGACTCCGGCGGCGGAATAGCGTTCCAGGATCTTCTCGATTTCCGCCTCGTTGTGCCCGACGCACGTGAGGTGGGGGATCGGATCGAGGGCGGTGGTGGTCTTGATCCGCACCACGAGTTCGTGGGTCATCTCGCGCGTCGAACCGCCCGCCCCGTAGGTCACGCTCACGAACGACGGCTTGAGCGGTTCGAGCTGCCGGATGTTCTCGAAGAGCTGGTCCAGCGCCTGCGGGGTTTTCGGCGGGAAGAACTCGAACGAGAACGTGGGGGAGCCCTCTTTCAGGATGTCGGAGATGTGCATGGCGTTACCAGCCGAGGACTTTGGCGAAGATGAGCGGGGCGACGATCGTGGCGTCGGACTCGATGACGAACTTCGGGGTCCGCTCGCCGAGTTTGCCCCAGGTGATTTTTTCGTTCGGCACCGCGCCGGAATAGCTGCCGTAGCTGGTCGTCGAGTCGCTGATCTGGCAGAAATACCCCCAGAGCGGCACGTCTTCCTGCCGCAGGTCCTGGTGCAGCATCGGGACGACGCAGATCGGAAAATCCCCCGCGATCCCGCCGCCGATCTGGAAAAATCCGACCGGGGTTTTTTTGCTGGCCGGGGCATACCAGTTGGCGAGCGAGATCATGTATTCGATGCCGGAGCGCACGGTGTGGACGTTTTTTACATCCCCCTCGATGCAGTGGGCGGAATACATGTTTCCCAGCGTCGAGTCCTCCCAGCCGGGAACGAACATCGGGAGGTTCTTCTCCTTCGCGGCCAGGAGCCAGCTGTCCTTCGGGTCGATCTGGAAGCTGGACTGCAGATCCTTCGAGCCGAGGATCCGCCAGAAAAATTCGTGCGGGAAAAGCCGCTCGCCGCGCGCGTCGGCATCGGTCCATTCCTTGAGGATGGCGTTCTCGATCCGCCGCATCGCCTCCATTTCCGGGATGCAGGTGTCGGTCACCCGGTTCATGTGCCGGTCGAGCAACGCCTGTTCGTCCGCGGGCGTGAGGTCGCGGTAGTGGGGGAGCCGCTCGTAAAAGTCGTGGGCGACGAGATTGAAAACGTCCTCTTCGAGATTGGCCCCGGTGCAGACGATGCCGTGGGCTTTCCCCTGCCGGATCATCTCCGCCAGCGAGAGGCCGAGCTCGGCCGTGCTCATCGCCCCGGCCAGCGTCACCAGCATGATCCCCCCCCCGTCGAGGTGCTTGGAATACGCGTTCGCCGCGTCCTTCAGCGCGGCGGCGTTGAAGTGGCGGAAGTGGCGGTCGATAAACTCGGAGACGGAACCCATCACCCCACTGTTTTTGTTCCCGGCGAAATGTCAAGACGCGCGGAGCGGCACATCGCTCCTCCGGCTCAGCGCTCGATGAAGCCGGGCGGCATTTCGGGGGCGGTCGAGACATCGTCGAGGATGCCGGCGGCTTTCGAGCTCTCGATGATTCCGCGGTAAAAAAGCGCGGACGGCCTGAGCAGGCGCTTTTTGGAAGTTGGGTCCAGTTTCGCCATGCCGAACGGCGCCTTGTAGCCCTGGTGCCATTCGTAGTTGTCCACGAGCGTCCAGACGAAGTATCCGCGGACATCCGCGCCGTCCTGGATCGCCTCCTTGACCTCGAGGATGTGGTTGAAGAGATAGCGCACGCGCTTGACGTCCTTCGCGGTGGCGATGCCGTTTTCCGTCACGACGACCGGCTTGTTGTAGCGCCTCTGCACGTTTTTGATCTGCTTGTAGAGCGAGCGGGGCTGGATGATCCACCCGAGCAGGCTGTAGTTGCGGCCGCGGCGGAGCTTGATGGCGAGCAGGGCGGTGAAGTCGGGATACTCGGTGTAGTAGTAGTTGAAACCGATGAGGTCGCAGACGTCGAATGTCTTGTCGAGCTGCGCGTAGTTGATCCGCTGCATGAGGTTGTAGTAGGCCCCGGTGGGATCGAAAAAACCGTGCTCCCAATACGGCATGGCGGAAATGCTGAGAATGAGGGCGTCCTTCCTGTGGCTGCGGACGATCTCCGCGGCCTTGCGGAACCCCCAGACGCTTTCCTCGAGCGCGGCCGCATGCGTGCCGAAGCTCAACAAGTATCCGGGCGGCCAAGTGGCGCTGATGTAGCCGAGGGCGAGATCCCCGTTCGGCTCGTTCTGGGGCGCAAAGATTTTCACGTGCGGGGCCATCGCCTTGACGACTTTCTCCACATACAGCGGCCAGCGTTCGCGGTAGAGCGGGTGCAGCCAGCGCGAGTTTCTCCCCTTGGCGACCATCCACGAGGGGAACGTGAAATGCCAGAGCGTCACGACGGGCTCGATGCCCGCGGCTTTCAACTTGCGCGCCATCTCGACATACCGGCTCAGGGCGGCCTCGTTGTAGCGGCCCGGCTGTGGCTCGATCCGCGCCCACTCGACCCCGAACCGGTAGTGGTTGACCCCGATCTTTTTCAAGGCCTCGAGGTCGCGGTCGAAATTCGACCAACTGAAAACCCCGTCGTCGCCCTTGGGGGGGACGCGTTTCGCTTCCGCAAACAGGTCCCAGTCGGTCTTGAAGTAGTTCGGGGATCCGGGCTTTTCCCCGCGGTCCTCGTTCTGGAACGAGCTGGAGGCCAGCCCCCACCAGAAGGGGCCGGTCTCGGTCTTGGAGACGGGTTTCGAGCGGTCGAGCCTCGGTGCGGGGGGCGGGGTGATGCAACCGCCCAGCGCCAGCGCCGCGACCAACGCCGGAAATATGCGCGCTCTTTTCATCGCGCCCATTCTCTCGCAGGAAGCCCCCGGAGATGCTAGGCGAAAATCCGGCCGGGATTTTTTGCGGGCGCACCGAGCGAAAGGATTGGCGGAAAGCCGGGAAAGGGTCTTATTCTTTTCCGTGGCATGCAACTCGCCGTGACCAGCCGATCTTCGCTGCCGTGCTTTCAATCCGGCAACATCCGGTATGTGGTGAGCATGCCCGACCCCGGCACGGAGAACGAGCCTCTCCCGCTGCCGCGGAGCGCGAGCAAGCTTCTGCAGCTCTGGTTCCACGACGTGGACGACATCGAGATGCTCGCCCCCCAGTTCCGGAAATGCCGGGCACCGCAGAAGGAAGACATCGAGCGAATCATCGGTTTTTTCAACGAGATCAACCAGGTGGAAGAGGGGGGCGAAGACCAGTTTGCGATCCTCGTGCACTGCGAGTCCGGCTTGAGCCGCTCGGCCGCGTCGGCGATCATCGGGCTGACGTGTCTGGGATACGACGCCAAGACGGCGTTCGACATCGTGTGCGAGGCGAACCCGCACAGCCTGCCGAACCGCCGCATGCTCCGTCTCGCAGACTCGATTTTCAAAAACACCCGGCTCTACCAACTCGCCGAAGACCACCGCGCCGCGCTCTTCAACTACGCGGGCTACGAGGATCCGGTCAGACAGATCGAGCGGGACTACCGGTCCAGCTTCCGTTTCAAAATCGACCAGATGATCAAAAAGGCGGGCAGGCTGCTCTCGCGTCTTCGCGGCTCCTCGGGCATGGCGGCCCGAAAGCTGCCCTCCTGCGCCCACTGAGCCAGAAAACAGGTGTTGAGAGTTGACAGGCTGAAAGCGCCGGCCCCGAGGCGCCGTTCAGATCCCGCGCTTTTCGCGGACCTCGCTCCTCGATCTCTCGAAATTTCCGCGGGCTTCCAGCATCCGCTCCATCGCGCCCTCCAGATTTCCCTCGTTTTTCGCCTGCTGCTCGATCCGCGACATCGGTTCACTCACTCCCACGAAACCAAAATTCGCCGAGCTGCCCTTGATTTTGTGGGCCGCATCCCGCACCCCGGCCACGTCTCCCCCGGCCACATGCCCCTCCATGACCTCGATCAGTTCCGGCGTCTGGTCGAGAAATTCCCGGTAGATCTCCACAAAATCCGGCGTGTAGCCGTCGGCCATCATGTCCAACTGCTCCCAATCAATCAGCTCGCTCGCCATTCCCATGCTTCCGCAAAGCAATAGTCGTTTGCCCCGCAACGTCAAAACGAACTTTCCCCCGCAATCGCATTTGTTGGATTTGGTTGACGGAGGTCAAAGATTCGTATGGCCAACCGGCCGCATAATTTACTATGGTACACCTGTGATGATCAACGTGACAAAACTGCTCTGCGGGAGGCCGCGGTCGGGCGGGGCGATCCACGGGGAATGGATGGGTGCCCCGGCCGCCACTTCTGAACGCAAGCCGGCGGTCGTCTGGAACATCACCCGCCGCTGCAATCTCCGGTGCGCCCATTGCTACTCGGACTCTGCGGCCAAACACTATCCCGGAGAACTGACCCTCGAACAGATGGTCGATGTCGTGGACGATTTGTCCGACTGCCGGGTGCCGGCGGTCCTGCTCTCCGGAGGGGATCCGATGTTCCACCCGCATTTTTACGATGTGGCCGGGTATGCGGTCGCGCGCGGGTTGCAGGTGGCCGTTTCCACCAACGGCACGCGGATCGACTCGCATGCCGCCGCGCGCTTGAAGGATCTCGGCATCGCGTATGCCGGGATCTCGCTGGACGGGCTCGGCGAAGCCCACGACCGCTTCCGGGGACGCCCGGGGGCTTTCAAACGGGCGGTCGATGCTTTCCGCCACTGTCGCGGGGCGGGACAGAAAGTCGTCCTCCGGCTCAAGCTCACCCGGCAGACCGCCAGCCAGTTGCCGGAGATTCTTCGCTTTATCGAGGAGGAGGAAATTCCGCGGGTTTGTTTTTCCCATTTGGTTTACAGCGGGCGCGGGGTGGATGACTCGGTGCTCTCGGCGGCCGAAACCCGCCAGGCCCTGCGCATGCTGGCCGACGCGGTCCTGCGCTGGAACCGCGAGGGCAAGGAGACCGAGGTGCTCACGGTGGACCAGCCGGTGGACGGGGTCTTTTTCTGGCTGACCATGCGGAGGCGGGACCCGAAGCGCACGGAGGAGATCTGGCGGCTGCTCAAATGGCAGGCGGGCGGACGGAACACCCCGGGCCCGGGAGTGTCGGGCATCGACAGCCAGGGCAACGTCCATCCCGCCCGGTTTTGCCTGGGTCACACTCTCGGAAATGTCAAGGAGCGGCCGTTCAGCGAGATCTGGAAGAGCAGCCAAAACGACCCGCTTTTGTCGGGGCTTCGCGAACGCCCTCCGCGCTTGAGAGGCCGGTGTGTCGGATGCCGGTTCCATGAAGTCTGCGGCGGCGGTCTCCGCGTGCGCTCTCTCCAAAAATTCGGAGACCCGTGGGCGGAGGATCCCGGCTGCTACCTTCGCGACTACGAGATCGCGGGCTCCTGACCGGGCGGGGTTTGCTACCCTTCCTGGAGGTGGCGGATGTCTTCCGCGGCCACGGCAAAGACCGTGTCCTCGGCGATGTTCGTCGACTGGTCGCCGATCCGCTCGAGGAAGCGGGCGATGAAAATCAGTTCGAGATAGCCCTGGATATACTCGGTGCGCTTCGGCATCAGCTCGGTGAGCTTGTTCGCAAAATCCCGGTTCATGGCATCCAGTTCGCGGTCGCGGGATTTGAGGGTGCGCGCCAGCTCGGTGTTCTGGTCGGCGTAGGCTTTGATGGCATCGAGCAGCATGGATTCCGCGTGCCGGAACAGAGGTTCGAGCTCGGCGGTCTCCGGGAGCAGGGCATGCGCGTTGAGCTTCCGGGCGCGCCGCGCGATGCCGACGGTCTGGTCGGCGACGCGCTCGAGATTGACGCTCATTTTCATGGAGGCGATCACCTGGCGCAAATCCGACGCCACCGGATGAAAGCGCAACATGGTTTCGATTCCGTCCCGGTCCACCTGGATTTCCAGGGTGTCGATTTCCTCGTCGTCGGCAATCACCGTGTTGCACCAGTCCTCGTCGCGATCGAAGAGGCCCTTGCGGGCATTTTCCAAATTGCGGACGGTGAGGCTCGCCATCATCAGCACGTTCTTCCGCATTTGCTCCAGCGTGGAATCGAAGTCGGTGAAAATATGGCGGGATGGTTCGGGAGTCATGGTTGCACCGGTAACATCCACAGGAATCGGCGGGAAAAACAAGCCGGGTTTTGAGAATTCTCGCGGACGCCGGATGCGACGGAGCGGGATGCCTTGCAAGACGCCGAAAACCCTGCATGATCGGCCGCACAGCATGTCGGATCTGCTTCGGCATTTTCTCACCGCCCTGGGCCTGGAAGACAGCCGCGACAAACGCGCGCGGCGCGGCGAGCCGCCCGCCCGGCAGCGGCCCGCTTCCACCAACCGCAGCACGACCGTTTTTTCCGGTGAAGCCGGCGATTGGCTGGACTACCTGCAGCGTCCGTGGAGCACCCGCCAAGACGGCGGGTTTGAAATGGAAATCCACCTCCAGGCCGGACGGAGGCGGCTGGAGTTTTCCGCGCGCAACCCCCGCTCCGCGCGCTGGGCTGGCGCTCTCACGCAGGCCTTCCGCGGACTCCAGTCGCGCCTGGAAAGAAGTCCCGTTGCCGGCCAGGTCTTCCACGAAATGGTCTTCGGAAACACGGCCAATTTGTCAGCCGGGCTGCTGCTGAACTCCTGCTCGGGGCTGCCCGCGCCCGCGACGCGCGAGGCGCGGGTGAACGACGACCTGTCACCCTCGGAATCCAGAATCCTGGTGCGGACGCGGATGCTCGAGGAGTTCGAGCCGCATCTCGACAGCCCGGGCGGCCCGATGGAGCGGCTCGGAAAAATCTGGGAGGTGGTCCGGCACATCCTGCTGCAGCTCGGCCACGAGAGCTATCCGAGGGACCGGTTCACCGAGCGGATCAGGCTGACGACGAATTTCGCGCTGGTGAATCTCCACGTGCTCTACGACGGCAGGAAAGACGGGCGTCTGCAGCCGGGCGAGGCGGGGGAGGCGTTCGAGATCCTTTCCGCGAGGCGGGAAAAAATGGAGCGGCGCGAGCTTTTTGTCAGGGAGCCCTTCTTCCGGCTGCTTTCCGACGTGTCGTTCCTGCTGCGGGACCGCAGCGTGGAGAGCCTGTGGGACACGGCTGCAGTCATCGCCCGCGATTATCTGGATTCCCGCTATCTCAGGCTCAGCATCGCGGGCCTCATGCCCGCGAAACCGGCCTGGCAGGAGGCGATGCCGGTCGAGTGGAAAGGCCCGAAAAAAATCAAGACGCCCAAGCCGGAAATCGGCCGCTACGGGATCATCGACGACGAGGACGAGGACGCCTGGAAGCAGGTGCGCGGCCCCCTCGAGGACATCGGCTACCTGATCATCGGCCAGCTCGGCATGGGGCAGTTCGGACGCGTTTACGAAGCGATCAACGCGACCAACAGCAGCATCCCGGAACGGGTGGCCGTGAAAGTGGACCGCATCCGCAAGGGTCACAAAAAAGAAGCGATCGAGGCGGCGGACACGATCATGGCCATCGCGGGCGGGCTCTCGAAGTCGCCGCACGTCATCCGGGTTTTCGACGCGGGCCACCTGAAAAAAATCCGCTCGAACTACCACATCCTGCAGATCGTCGAGGGGGACACGCTGGACCATTTGATCGGAGTCGCCGGCAGCGAGCACGCCAGCATCCTGCGCCCGAAATCCGGGCGGTCCTCGAAGGACGACGCCAGCCGCGAGTTCCTCAAATCCCTTGGCGGGAGCGCCAGCGAGGCCTGGCGGAGGGACCGGAAATCGCCTCCGTTTGTCACTCCGCCGGGCCTGGGCCACATCATGGATCTGCTCACCAGCACGGCCCTCTGGCTCGAGGAGGTCCACCAGCTCGGGTTCGCGGTCAACGACCTGAAAAACGGGAACGTGATGATGAGCCGGCGGGGGCAGTTCAAGGCGATCGACCTCGACTCCTACAGCCGGATTTTCTCCCACCTCGACAAGCTCACGGACTTCTTCTTTCTCGCCGTCTCGACGCTGCAGCTCGTCACTCGGGGGTGTGCCTGGGAGAAATCGGCGACCGCCTCAGAAATCAGGGAACTCCTCGCGGATCCGGATGCCGTGGAACGGCGGCTTCTCGATATCTGGCCCTACGGGGATCTGGCCGCGCAGAGCAGCGGGCGCGTCGCGACCCGGGATGTCACCGGATTTTTTGCAAAGTTCATAGACGATGCGCGATCCGGCCTGTTCGCGGAAGAACCCCAAAGGTTCACCAACGCGACCGATGCCCTGATCTTCCTCAAGCGCCGGCTCTCGACCGAGGAAATGGTGCTCCAGTAAGGCTCACGGTGGACCAGAACGAGCGGACAGTGAAAACCGCCTTCGGCCGCGCTTGGCGGATCGGCAGCCGGGGCCACGAGGAAGAAATTCCATTTTTTCCGATTCCACGCTAGTCTCCCGCCCCATGCGCATTCTTTCCGGCATCCAGCCATCCGGCACCCTCCATCTGGGCAACTATTTCGGCATGATGAAGCCGGCGATCGAGCTTCAGGAAAAAGGCGACGCGTATTATTTTATCGCCGACCTTCACGCGCTCACGACCGTCCAGGATCCGGCGGTCCTGCGGGCGAACGTGCGGGAGCTGGCGGTGGATTTTCTCGCGTGCGGGCTGGACCCGTCGCGCTCGGTGTTTTTCCGGCAATCGGATGTGCCCGCGGTCACGGAGCTCGCCTGGATCCTGAGCACGGTGACGCCGATGGGACTGCTCGAGCGGTGCCATTCCTACAAGGACAAAACCGCCCGCGGCTTCGCGGCCTCGCACGGGCTCTTCGCGTATCCGGTCCTGATGGCGGCGGACATCCTCATCTACGACAGCGATCTTGTGCCGGTCGGGCGCGACCAAAAACAACATGTCGAGGTCACTCGGGATATCGCCGGAAAAATGAACGACACCTACGGCGAGGTCTTCAAACTCCCGGAGCCGAGCATCCGCGAGGACACGGCGATCGTCCCCGGCCTGGACGGGGCGAAGATGAGCAAAAGCTACGGGAACACGGTCGAAATTTTCGCGCCCGAAAACGCCCTCAAAAAAAAGGTCATGGGCATCAAAACCGACTCGACCCCGGTCGAAGCGCCGAAGCCGGTCGAGAATTCTTCGATCCTCGGGCTCTTCAAACTCGTCGCCTCCGCAAGCGACTACCAAAGCATGGAGGCCGACTTCCTCAACGGCGGGGTCGGATACGGGGATTTGAAAAAACGCCTCTTCTCCGGGATCTGGGAATATTTTTCCACCCAGCGGGCACGCCGGGCGGAGATCCTCGCGGACCCCGGCCTGGTGGACCGCGTTCTTGCCGAAGGCGCCCTGAAAGCCCGCAGGGTTTCCGATTCCGTGATGGCCCGCGCCCGCAAAGCGGTCGGGCTCTGACTGCCGCCTGCGGCGGAACGGGAAATTTATCTGGCCAAAACTCTCGCTTTTGGATAGGTATTTGCCGCTGGAAAAGAGGGATGAGTAATTCCTCCCGGGCGGCACGGATGCTGTTCCCGGATTCCACTCCCAGTCATGAAATTCTTGGAACCTGCGGCCCTCATCGAAACTCTCAACTGGCGGTATGCCACCAAACAATTCGACCCCGAGCGGAAAATTCCGGCCCCCGTCTGGGAAGCGCTCGAGGACGCGCTGATTTTGACCCCCTCGTCCTACGGGCTCCAGCCCTGGCACTTCTTTGTCGTGACCGACGCGAAGCTGAAGGCCGCGCTTCGCCCGTATTCGTGGGACCAGCCGCAGGTGACCGATTGCTCGCACCACGTGGTCTTTGCAACGCGGCGGGACATTGACGCTGCGTTCGTGGAAAAATATCTCGCGCGGATCTGCGAGGTCCGCGGCGTCGCCCCCGAGTCGCTGGGATTCTTGCGGGACATGATGACATCGGATATCCTGAACGGCCCGCGCTCGAAGTGGGTGCAGAAATGGGCGGCGCGCCAGGTGTATATTGCGCTGGGCAACTTCATGACCTCCGCCGCCCTGCTCGGCGTGGACACCTGCCCGATGGAGGGCATGGATCCAGCCAAATACGACGAGATCCTCGGGCTCCCCGCAAAAGGGTTCAACACGGTCGTCGCCTGCCCAGCCGGATACCGCGCCGCGGGGGACAAATACGCGGGGCTTCCCAAAGTCCGGTTCCCGAAAAAAGATCTCCTCGATACATTGTGAGCGGTGGTCCCGGCGGCGAAACCCGGCGGCGAAACTTTTGTTCGCCTTGCATGTCCGGCAGATTCCCTGTGAAATGGGAAAAATGACAGACGAACTCGCCCAAGCCGTGGAGAGCGGCTCCCTTGACAAGAAATCCGCCGCCGCCCTCGCCCGCCTTGCCCCCGGCTCGTATTGCCAGCACAAAAGCTGGGGATTCGGGCGAGTGGCGGAGTGGAACATCATCGCCGGCCAGATCTTCATCGATTTCGGAAGCAAGAAAAGCCACCCGATGCAGGTCGCTTACGCGGGCGAAACGCTCACGCCGATTCCCGACGACCACATCCTCGCCCGCAAAGCGAAGGAACCCCAGGCGCTCCGCGATCAGGCCAAGCGCGACGCCCTGGCGCTCGCGCGCAGAATTCTGGTGGACCTCGGTGGCCGGGCCACCGCCGAGCAGGTCGCGGCCACGCTCCAGCCTGAAATTTTTGACGCCGCCGGCTTCAAAAAATGGTGGGATGGGGTGAAGAAGAAAATGAAGGCGGACGGGCATTTCCAGATCCCCTCGAAAAAGTCGGATCCGTTTGTGCTTCTCGAAGTCGCCGTGAATCCGGGCCGCGGGTTCATCGACCAGTTCCGCGAGGCCCGCCACACGAAGGACCAAGTGGCCGCGCTCGACCAGATCACCAAGGCACTCGGAGACTTGGCCGACGAGGTCGAGGAACTCCGGTCGCTCGCCGCGCAGATCGAGGATACCGCGCAGAAAGGCCGCAAACTCCAGTCGGCGGCCGCGGTCGAAATGCTTCTCGTCCGCGATGAAATCCTTTCGCGCCACAGCGCGCTCACCCCGGGCCCGGAAGCCCCGACGGTCGCGGCCATCCTCGTGGGCGAAGAGAACCGCCTGCCAGCCCTCTTTGCCAACCTGCCCGCCTCGAAACACCGCAGGGTGCTGGAATCGTTTGAAAAAGCCTACGGGGACCGCTGGACGGAGAAGGCGCTCAAGCTCGCCCAGCAGGCGAACTCCCGGCTCGTCATCGAAATCGCCAAGCTTTTCGAGAAAGTCGGAAAAGCCGACGTGATCCACGCCGCGCTCGCGCGCTGGATCAGCGAGCGCTCGATTTCGTCGGAGACCCTGATCTGGCTTTGCAAAGAGCGCGGGGCCGGGTTCGACGGCATCTTCAACGCCGAACTCCTCGCCTCGGTCTTCAGCGCGCTCGAGACCGATCTTCTCTCCGAGCGGCGCACCTCGCGCCTGCGCGACCTGCTCATGGACGACCGCAAGCTCCTCGGCGAGCTGATCGCCGAAGCCGACCGCGACACCGTCCGCGACACGATGCGCAAGCTTCTGCTCACGCCGGTTTTCGACGACCTCACGAAGCGCTCGCTCATGGCCCGCATCGTGAAACTCTACCCCGAAACCCAGAGCATGATCACCGGCGACGCGCCGGAAGAAAAGGTCGAGTCGCTCACCGTCTCCTGGTCGAGCCTGGAAAAACGCAAGGCCGACTACGAGCACCTCATCCACAAGGAAATCCCGCAGAACCTCCGCGACATCAACGTCGCCAAGGAACAGGGCGACCTCCGCGAAAATTTCGGGTTCAAAGCCGCCAAGGAACAGCAGCGGGTCCTCGAGCGCCGGAAAATCGAGTCCGAGCGGGATCTCTCCAACGCGCGCGGGACGAATTTTGAAAACCCGGACACCAACCAGGTTTCGATCGGGACCATCGTTTCGCTCGTCCAGGAGTCCGGGGAACGCGAGGTTTACAGCATCCTCGGCGCCTGGGACAGCGCCCCGGATCTCGGCATCGTCTCCTACAAAGCTGGCATCGGGCAGATCCTTCTCGGCCGCAAGCCCGGCGACCCCGTCGAGCTCCCCGGCGACAAGGGCACCCGCCAATTCCGCATCGAGTCGATCTCCGCGTTCAGCGATCTGGATCTCCTCCGCGAGAAAGTCCACGCGCTGAGCCCGGCGGAGAGCTGAACGCCTGCCCATGAACGGCCTCGAACGTTACCTCGCCACGCTGGACGGGCGTTCGACCGATCACCTCCCCCGGCTCCCGATTCTCATGCAGTTTGCCGCCGAGCGCATCGGCAGCAACTACGGAGCGTTCGCCTCGGACTACCGCATTCTGACCGATGCCAACATCGCCTGCGCCCGCGAGTTTGGCATCGATCAGGTGAGCACCATCTCCGATCCCTACCGCGAAACGCAGGGGTATGGCGCGAAGATCATCTACGAGCCAAACATGGTCCCGCGCTGCGAAAAGCACCCGCTCGAGGATGCTCTCGATCTCTCGCGTCTGCCCCGACCGAACCCGATGGAATGCGAGCGCATGCGGGACAGGATCGACGCCGTCAAGCGCTACCACGAACTCGTCGGCGGCGAATATTCCATCATGGGCTGGGTCGAGGGCCCGGCCGCCGAGGCGGCGGACCTCCGGCGGCTGGACAATTTTTTCACGGATCTTATCGACGACGAGGATGTGATCGGAGCGCTCATGGACCTCTGCGTCGATGTCGCGCTGGATTTTGCCCGCGCCCAGGTGGACGCGGGGGCGGAAACCATCGGCGTTGGCGACGCGGCCGCCAGCCAGGTCTCCGCCGATCTTTACGAAAATCTGATCCTCCCCCGAGAGCAGCGCCTGGTGCGCGGACTCAAGGACATGGGCGCCAAAGTGCGACTGCACATCTGCGGCAACATCGCCCGTCTCCTGCCGGGCATCGCCACGCTGGGAATCGACATCCTCGACGTGGACCACATGGTGGATCTGAGCACGGTCAGGGCCGCGGTCGGCCCGAAGACGGCCATCGCCGGCAACCTCGATCCCGTCGCGGCCGTCCTCCGGTCAACGCCGGAAAAAATCCGCGCCCGCGTCCTCTCTTGCTACAAGCAATCGGGAAATCCCTTCATGGTCAACGCGGGCTGCGAAATCCCGAGCGCGACACCGGCGGAAAATCTGCTCGCGCTCTGCGAACCGGTTCCCTTCAAGGCAGGGTGAAACGTCACGCCGCCCCGACTATTCAAGCGCGCCTCGCCACGGCTCTCGACCGTGATTTTTTCACACGCGATCCCCTCACCTGCGCCCGGGCGCTGATCGGCTGCGAACTGCTCTGGAAAGGATGCGGCGGGGTCATCGTCGAAACCGAGGCGTATTCCGCGCGGAATGACGAGGCCTGCCACACGTTCAGCCGGCCGTCCTCGCGGCGTTTCGTCGCGGATCACCCGCCCGGCACCGCATATGTTTACCTCAACTACGGCGTTCACTGGCTTCTCAATTTCCTCGTCAAAGGCGGCTCCGAAGACGGCTTCGTCCTCATTCGAGCCCTCGACCCCACCCGCGGAATCCCTCTCATGCGGCAGCGGCGGAAAACCGACAATCCCACGCGCCTCTGCTCCGGCCCCGGGAAGCTGACCCAGGCGCTCGGAATTGACGGCTCCAGCCACGGGCTCGATTTCCTGCGGGGAAGCGCTCTGAAAATCCTCTCCTCCACGTCCCGCCACCCGATTATCGAAACGCCGAGGGTCGGGATATCCAAAGCCGCCGAACTCCTCTGGAGGTTTGTTCTCAAGGACAACCCGCACGCCAGCATGTAGCATCACAGCGGTTGATTCTCGGCGCTTCGCGCCTGCGGGTGAGCCGTGGTGATCGGCGAAACCGCCCTACCACCCAACGGCAGGGATGCCCGCGCCACGGAATATTTTCCAAGCGACAGTCGTCGCCCGCCCGAGGATTACTGCCCGGAAAGCGAGACCGAGGCAGTCTGTCCGATGCGCAGCGGAAACGGCGGCTTTCCCGTGACTTGAACCCGGACCGGAAACCGGTTCGGCAGACGCACCCAGTCGATCGTCTGGCTGACATCCGGCAGCAGGTGGACGGTCGAACCGTCCGGAACATAAATCCCCCAAGCCACACTCTCGACCACTCCCTCGAACGGCTGGCTCTCGTGCCCCATCAGGCGGATGGCCGCCTTCCTCCCTTCCGCCACATGCCGCAACTGGGTCTCTTTGAAATAAGCCGCCACCCAGAAAGAACTCGAGTCCACCAGCGCAAGGATCTGCTGGCCGGCCGTCACATACGTGCCGGGCGACGTGTTGACATTCGTCAGATACCCGTCCACCGGCGCAACGATCTTCGTGTAGCTGAGGCTGAGTTTTGCAAAATCCAAGTCGGCCCGCGCGGCGGCGACATCGGCCTGCGCGCCGAGATAGGAATCCTGCGCATTTTGGAGATCGCGGATGTCGGTGACTTTGGTTTCGTAGAGTTGCGTCTGCCGGTTCAGGTCCTGCTTGGCCTGGACGGCTTTGGCCTCGGCCTGCTGGAGTTTGCCCGTCAGGCTGTTGACGTCGGCGATGTAAGTGGCGGGATCAATTTCAAAAAGCAGGTCCCCTTTTTTCACCTGCTGGTTGTCCTTCACCGGGATCTGGATGATCGGCCCCCCGATGCGGCAGGCCACGCCCACCACGTTCGCCCGCACCTGGGCATCGCGGGTCCACGGGCGCGTGACATACCGGTGATACATCGCCAGCGCCGCGACCAGCGCGAGCGCCACCACGACCGAGGTGACAAGATACTTCGAGCCGCCGGGTTTCATGGGGCAAGAATCACGCCGAACAGGCAACCAAAAAACACCGCCAATGCCACGAAGAAAAGCGGCACGTGCCAGATGTGGCGCGTCAGCGCCCGCCGCTCGAGTTCGAGCACGACGATCCATGCCGCCAGAAAGCCCAGCGAGCCGATGACCATCCCCCACGGCATCAGAAAATCCCCGACCTGAAACTCCGGGGTCCGGAAATAATCGAGGAGAGCCATGAAAACCGGGCTACAGTATGCCGAGCTTCATTTTCCCAGCCTCGCTGATCATGGCCTGGTTCCACGGCGGATCCCAGACCAGTTCGACCTCGGCCTCGTCGATTCCCTCGATCGAAAGAATTTTCCCGCGCGCGTCGGCCGCGATCGTCGGCCCCATCCCGCACCCCGGCGCTGTCAGCGTCATTTTCACCTTGACGGATGTCGCTCCGCCTTCCGTTTTTGTCACCGAGCAATCATAGACGAGGCCGAGATCGACGATGTTCACCGGGATCTCGGGATCAAAGACCGATTTCAGCTGTTCCGAGACCGCCTGCTCGGTCGTGCCCTCGACTTTGACCTTTGCCGATACGGCCTCCGGGTCAAGGCCCAGCGCATCCGCATCCTTCAACTCAATGCGGGCAAGACCGCCGGGAGTCGCCACGGTGAATGTTCCGCCCAGCGACTGCGTCACCACGACCGACATGCCGGCCGGCAGGACGAGCGGGTGCCCGCTGGGGATTTGGACGGCGTCGCAGTCGCGTGAAAGCGTGATGTCTCCTTGGGTTTTCATATATCAGGAATGGCTCATGAAGAGAGTAACGTAATGGCTTTCGAATGAAATTCAACCCCGCGTGTCAGAAACGCGGACGGGGAAGAAACGGCATCCGGCCGGGAATTTGCCGCCGTTGCGATCCCCGGGCTTGGCACGAGACCACAATATTTGGTCTAGTGGACGCATGACACATCGATTCCCACGAGCCTTGGTGTTTTTTGTTTCGGTTTTCCTTTGTGCGCCGCAAATTTTCAGCGCGGCCGAGTCGCCCCGGGTTCCCGGCGGCGATGCGCGCACTTCGATCAAACTGCTCACGATCGGCAACAGCTTTGCGGACAATGTCACCGCGCTTCTGCCCGGTTTCGCCGAGGCCGGAGGCAAGAGGCTCTCGATTTTCCGCGCCAATCTCGGCGGGCACTCGCTCCAGCAACACGCGGATTATCTCCAGGCGTTCGAAGCCGATCCAAGCGATCCGAAAGGCCGCGCCTACAAGAACCATGCGGACCCGCGCACCGGCGAGAAAAAGGATTTCAGCCTGCGCGAAGCCCTCGAGAGCGCGGACTGGGATGTGGTCACCATCCAGCAGGTGAGCAGCCTGAGTTTCAAGCCTGAGTCCTACCAGCCGTTCGCGGGAATTTTGATCGGTCGCATCCGCAAATACGCCCCTCATGCCGAAATTTTGATCTTGGAAACCTGGGCCTATCCCGAAGACTACTTCGCCAAGTTCAAAGAGGACGGTCTTAACCAGCAAACGATGTATGCCAGATTAAAGGCGGCTTATGAAAAGCTATCCGCCGATACCGGGCTGCGGATCATTCCGGTCGGGGATGCTTTTCAAAAGGTGCGCGCCCTGTCGCCGCCCATCAACCTGAATGTCGTGGGCGACAAGCATGCCAGCACATCCGGCGAATACCTCGGGGCGGCAGTGTTCTACGAGGTGCTCTTCCGCGACAACGTCGAAACCAATCCATTCGTGCCCCCGGGCATCTCCGCCGGTGACGCCAAGGTGCTGCGTCAGGCCGCGCACGAGACCGCTGCGGAAACCGCAACGATTCCGGCGAAGAAGCCATAGCGGCCCGGGGCTCCCGCTCAGACGATCTTGAAATCCACCTGCTGCTTGAACATGTCCACCCGCGCCACGATCACCTCGACCGTCGCTCCGACCTGGTAAACTTTCTTCGTCTTGCGCCCGACAAGCCTGCCGCGGGCGGTGTCTAGGAGGTAAAAGTCGCCGTCCAGCGAGGAGACGTGCACGAGGCCGGAAAGAAGGAACTCGGGCAGCTCGACAAACATCCCGTAGTTCTTGACGTCAAGAATCGTGGCCTTGAACGACTGGCCGGTCCGCTTGGCGACCTGAAGCTGAAAGTATTCGAGCTTTTTCAGTCGGACCGATTCCCGCTCCGCATCCGACGCCGTCCGCTCGGTCGTGGAGATGTGATCGGCGACTGTGGCGAGCGCCGTGGAATCCGGCCCGGATTTCGTGAGCCCGAGCATCCGTTCCAGCCCGCGGTGGACGACCAGGTCGCTGTAGCGGCGGATCGGGCTCGTGAAGTGCGTGTAGTCGGGTTTCGCGAGGCCGTAGTGCCCGATCGGATCGGGCGAGTAGCGGGCGCGTTTGAGGCTCTTGAGGAGCGCGATCTTGACGGCGGATTCGTGCGGCTGCCCGCGCAGCCCCGCCAGCAGTTTCTGGAGTTCCGGCCGGTGGGTGAGATCGCCCGCGCGGACCCCTTGCCCTGCCGCGAATTCGCGGAACTCGACGAGCTTGTCGGCATCCGGCTTCTCGTGGATCCGGTAAAGCGCGGGCTGATTCCGCAGTTTCAGCTCGCGGCCCACAAGCTCGTTCGCCAGGAGCATCATCTCCTCGATGAGCTGGTGGGAGATGTCGTTCTCGACCCGCTCGAGGCGGATCGGCGTCCCCTTGTCGTCGAGCCAGACCTTGATCTCCGGAAAATCGAGATCGAGCGACCCGGCTGCGAAACGCTTCTTGCGGAGGAGCGACGCCAGCTCCCACGCCACATGGACCCTCTCGGCCAGCGCGTCCCCGCCGGCAGGCTTCTTGAGAATTTCAAACGCCTGCTTGTAGGTCAGCCGGGCCGCGCTTTTGATGACGGATTTCGCGAAGCGGACGGAGTGGACTTTCCCCTGCCTGTCCACTTCGGCAAACACCGAGAACGCCAGGCGTTCGACGCCGGGCTTGAGGCTGCAGATCCCGTTGCTGAGCGCCTCGGGAAGCATCGGGATCACGCGGTCCGCGAGATAGACGCTGTTCCCGCGGGCATGCGCCTCGCGGTCGAGCGTGGTCTTTGGCCGCACGTAATGCGAGACATCGGCGATGTGGATGCCCAGCCTCCAGCCGGACGCCGTCCGCTCGACGTCGATCGCGTCATCGAAGTCCTTCGCGTCGTCGGGATCGATCGTGAAAATGAATTTCCCGCGCAGGTCGTCGCGCTTCCCGGCCTCGCGCAAATCCACCTCGGGCGAAACACGCCCCGCCTCCTGCAAAACGGCGGGCGGAAAATCTGTCGGGAGCTGGTGCTTGCGGATGATCGACAGCATGTCCACTCCGGGCTTCCCCACCGGGCCGAGCACTTCGATGATGTGCCCCTCCGGGTTGACGTGGCGCGACGGCCACGAATCCAGATGGGCGACCACTTTGTCGCCGATATTTGCCTGCAGCGGCGGCACCGGCGCTTGTAGATAGAGGTTATGGACAAAGCGCGGGTCGTCCGCGACGAGGTAGAAAAAGTTTTTCGATTTCTGGAGCGTGCCGACAATCGTCTCGTTCGCCCGGTTGAGAATCCTGATCACCCGCCCCTCGTGAACCGCCTCCGCGCCCGGACGGCGGCCCTTCGTCTCGACGGAAACGCGGGCGACCACCCGGTCCCCGTGCATGGCTGTAAAAGTGTTTTCCGGGCTGATGAAGAGATCCGGCGCTCCGGTCTTCTCGCTCAGAACATGCGCGGTCCCGCTCGTATGGAACTGGATGTTTCCCGTAAATAAATCCGCGGCCTGCGGGATGATGAAGCGGTCCTTCCGGATCCTTGCAATGTCTCCCGCGAGTTCCATGTCCCGCAAGAGTCCCAGCAACTTCGTGCGCATCTCCGGGGCGAGCTTCAATGCCTGCGAGATCTCGACCTTGTCCAGCGGACGCTCGGCAAGCAGCCGCAGAATGTCCTGCTTGAGTTCGGAAGGCGCGGCATGCCCCGGCGCTTGGTGGACCGCTTGACGGGGCCGCTGCTCCTCCTGCCGCGGCCTCCGGGACTCTTTCGAGGCTTTCCATGGGGCATCGGCGTTCGCCTTGGAATGGGCGATGTTCGCGGAGTCGCCCGACTTTCGGTGTCCCTCAACATGCGCGCCCCGGCTTTCCTGCCTGTGCGGTCTTTCGCCGGGCTTTGCCGCCTCTTGGCCACGGGGCTTTCCCTCAGCCTGCTGCCCGCCGGAAGCCGGCTTCCTGCCGCCCCTCCTCCTGCGCGAAGATGGACGATTTGTTCCGGAACCCGACTTTGCTCCCTCTGTTTGTTTCCCGCCACGAGGGCTCTGGTGTTTCACAACCCCACCCATCGCCTCTCCGCAGGCCGTTGGCAAGAAATTGCTTGCCCCGGCCGCCTATCGAATGCAACTTATCGGTGTTGGCTTCGACAGAAAATCGGCAGGCATCACCATGAACAAAACTCCCCGCGTCCCGGAAACATCCGCGTTTACGCTCATCGAGCTCCTGGTCGTCATCGCCATCATCGGCATCCTGATGTCGCTGCTCTTCCCCGCTGTCGGTAGCGCCATCGACGCAGCCAAAAAAGCCCAGGCCAAGAACGATGTCACCCAGATCGCCACCGCGGTCACAGCGTATTACACGGAATATGGGAAACTCCCTCCGAACGGGACGGATGGCACCTCGCCGACAGTCGACGGGACAAACGCCGCGGTTACCAATGGCATCATCGGCACGCTGATGGGAACCCTCACAACTAACAACCCGCGACAAATCGTCTTCCTGGAAGTCTCCGACGTCACCACGAAAAAGGGGAAAAGCGGACTTTCAAACGGCACCTTTATCGATCCCTGGGGGAATAGTTATTGTATCGCACTCGATTACGATTACAACAACCATGTCGGCGTATCAACGAACGGCACGACTACAACAAACATGGACGTGATGAAGACAGTTGGCGTGTGGAACCTTACCACCAACAGTCATCGCCAGGTTCGGTCTTGGGAGTAAATTTCACGCGGGTGTAGTTCAATGGTAGAACGGCAGCTTCCCAAGCTGCATACGAGGGTTCGATTCCCTTCACCCGCTCTCTTGATAATCAACAACTTACGACAGAGTGCAGTAAAAGTGCAGTAAACGCTTCCTCTGGAAAATCTTTTTGCGGGTGGCCGCTACCTCCCGAAATCCCGATGGGTTTTCACGCTTCGAGCAGGATCTGCGCGGCGCGTGCAGGCAGGTTGGAAGCAACCACGGCCGTCTGGACTTGGCGCTTTGTTTCCGCTGGCTTCCTTCTCTTGTGGCCGGTGCGCCACCGGACGAAATCCTGCCAGAACACGACCCCGTGGAAAGCGGGAAAGCCCGGCAGGCGAAACCAAGCGCGAGCCGTCGAGTAGGACACCCCGGCGCAGACGGCGAATTCCTTGACATTCATCGCCTGCTCCAAGCGCCGCTTTTCCAGGACGTATGCCAGAGCGACCCCTTGGAGTTGTTTGTCCTGTCTCTGAACCGCAAATGGCTGTCCCTCGCTCATTCGAGTTTGAAATCCTTGTTCGCCGGATGCCGCTGGTCCAGCAGCTTCACATTCCACCAAGATCCCTCTTTGGTGACGTATTTCGCGCAGTAGTCGGCCACATCATCCGGGTTGTTCACCGGCTCGATCCTCGCCCGCCCGTAGCGGTGGAACCACTTCTGCCAGATCTCCCGCCGCGACTTGTATTTGCAGTCGCACCACAGAGCGTGGACATGGTAGCCGTCCCGCCCCGGATTCTGCTCCAGCGCGTAGAAATACGACACGCCCCGCATTTCCGTCCTCATGAATTTCTCGTAGCAGCGTTGCGCCGACCAGATGGAGGCTTCCCAGGCAAACGTCATGTGCGAGATCACCTGCCACGGAGCCAGGCTGTGAACCCAATCTCCCATCTCGATGTTCACTTGCGCGGTCCGGATCCTCGCTTCCGGCTCAATGTTTCTTGCGTTGTTCATATATTTGCTGCCGACATCCGGGCACACCTCTCGGACAAGGATGGGTTGGCGCGGGGCGCGCGCTCCGCGCGCATCCCCGCACCAATCCCTTCCACGGGCCCGCCTTGCGTGGGCACGTTACGCCTGCTCCAGGGGCAGCACCGATCCGGCACGGATGATCACGCCGTTCTTGGCGTCAAACGTGTTCGGTTCCATCAGGTCGAACTCGATCACCAGTTTCTGTCCGTCCTTGAACGGGCACGGACAGTCTTTGGCGGCCTGCTCGACGCTCAGGACGCTGCGAGGGCACCACACTTGAACCGTGGGGGCCTTCCCGTCGGCGCATTGAACTTCGTAAAGGTTCACGATGCCGACGACCTTCTTGGCTTTGTTCTGAACTTCTTTGTAGCGGTGGGCTACAAATTTGGCGATGACCACGCGGCGGCCCGCCATGAAGTTTTCTATTGCTTGCTGTTGTTTCATTTTTTCTTTCGGCTTGCTTGCGCGACAGGCGGCGCCACGGCCTTCGCCGTTGGACTTACCAACGATTTGTCCTTTGTTGCCCCCGGCTCCGCTGGACGGGCGGACGGGGCGGCCTTTGCGTTGCACCGTGGCCCGGCCGGGGTCGTGGTGAAAGTTATTTGACTTGGAGGTATCGCTTGGCGGCAGGCCACCGCCGACACGCCTGCCCCGGTCACGGCCAGCTCGAAGACCGACTCCACGGGCTGCCGGAAATACCGGCCCGCGCGAAGCATCAGCTCCGCTCCCGGCTGCGCCGTGCCTTTCTCCAGCTTCGTCACGAAGGAACGCCCCACGCCGATCTGACGGGCGAGATGCGCCCGGGAGATGCCTTTCCCACCGTTCATGGTGGAGCGCCAGTGTGCGATGTGGTTTGTGATCATGCGAACGCCGCCAAGATATGATACCTAACAGGCAACACAATGAAAAAAACGCCAGCAGCATATTTTTTGTTGACTGTCAGGAACCACACGCTACTGTCCGACCATGGCAACCCAAGAACCCACCGCGGCCCCCGCCGCCTTCGTCCGCCTGCTCCGCAAATCCATCGCGGGCCAGGGCCTTTCCCTGCGCGACATCTGCCGCCGCATCGGGGTTTCCACCGCCTTCCTCTCCCGCCTGGTCAACAAGCAGCGCGGCCTGCCCGCCGATGAGATCATCCTCAAACTGGAGGACGTTCTCGACATCCAGCCCCGCGGCCTGCTCTTCGATGCGGCCGGCCGTCATGATTCCGTCGCCTCCAAGGTGCTCAAGAGGGACGGCGCGAGAATTTTGATGCGAACGCTTGCGCGATTGACCGATGAGGAAATGGCCCATGTCCGCAAGGTCGCCGAGCGCTATGCCCGACGCCATGAAACGGAGAAACCGTGAAACGCACAACCGAACAGGCATTGGCGCGGCTGGCCGAAACGGCCGGTTATTTCGATCTGCTCATCGAATATGTCGCCGACCTGCCCGACAACGTGCCCGGCTTCCTCCAGCCAGGCCCCGATCCTCGTTTTATCCTGGTCAACGCCAGTAAATCGCCCAGCGAGCAGGCTTTTACCATCGCCCATGAAATCGGGCATTATGTCATGCACGCGAACCGCCCGATCCCCGCTTTCCTGCCTTGGTATTTGAATATCCGATGGCAATCCCCCTCGCTGTCTAAGTTTTCATCGCGGGCGAGGCGTTGGATCCGACGGGTTTTTGATGCCGAGTGGCAGGCGGATCTTTGGGCCTTTATCCTTCTGCTGCAAATCGGTGCCGCTGACGATGTCATGGCCATCATTGCACTTTACCCGAAGAAAACAGTCATGCTTTGGCATTCCATCGCGGCGCTGATTTTCTCCAGAATAAAGGGGCGCACAAAAAAACTCTTCCAATGGATTCCTTTCCGGACACAGTAACTGCATTTCCGCTCCGCGGGGATCGCCCATCCCTACATTTCTGCTCCATCTCGCCGCGTCCGCTATCCATCCCGGCTACTCCGCCCCCAAAACGGGCCTTCCCCTCGCGAAGACTCTGACGGCCTCGGCCCCGACACCCCCCGATCCGCCAGAGACTTCGTGCCGTGTTAGCAATCCGGCCTTCTGGAATTCAAAAACAAGCACGCGGAGCCTGCGGCCCCGCATGAGTACAATTGTCCTATGGGGAACCACGTTTCCCCATGCCCCTCCTCTCGGGGGAACAGATCTACCCTGCGCTCTCAACGTCGAGGTCACCGGCCAGCCACTGTGAGCGGCGTGTCGATCTGGCATGTTTGTGTTCTAGTCATAGTTTGTCTCCCCTGAAAGAGCCGCGCTGTGGATGGTTCGCGTGCACCGATTTGTTAGCTCTACTTCGTATAGTGAAAATCGCCCGCCTCATCCCAAGAAACCTTCAATTGATTTGGCGAGCGAAAAAAAGACTCGGCAATAGACTCAAGAAATTGAAACGGCGCCGTTGGCTTTGGCTCCGCGATATCTGCAGCGCAAATCGAAATAATGCGGTCATCGGAACGAAAGCACAGAAAATAGTGCTTATGCGTGGTCCCATTCGGAATCATGCTCCATGTAATGCAAGCCTTTCCGTTGGGAAGCGTTGAGATCTTCATTGGGGCGTTCTCGGGTGAGGTTTTCTGAAAATCAGTCTCGTATTTGTACTGAGCTGCAAGAATATCCCTATCGGACGCGTTTGCAGACATTTTGAGTTCGGCAACAGTGCCAGGCACGATCTGCAAAAAGTAGCCGTCCGCCTCAAGCGCCGGATAGGGGGCCTCGTTCACTCCAACCGGCCTGAAACTCTCGCCCGGGACATCCAGCAAGAAATGCAATCCAGGATTATTCGACACGACGAGCATTCCTTTTCGTGATTTGAACATTGTGTACTCTGCGGAGGCGACAGAACACGTAAGCAATAGAATAATAGCAATGCGTTGTAGGGTGATCATATTTCTTAGCTAACGTCAGCCGTCAGGAATCGCCGGGTGACACCGGCTCAACCGGAGAAAATAAATGACCGATCAAAACCCAGCCTCGAAAGTCTCAAATCCCGGCGATTCCCTGCACGGCATTGTTCGACTGGCTTCTTCTCGCCACACAGCAGACCGCGCTAAATTCGTCTTCGGACAGGAGATGAAGGCGTGCCCGAAATGCTCGGGCTACAACCTCGGATACAGCACTCCAATCAAGCTGGATGAACCAATGCCGACGACGGCAAAGGGAATGCTCGGCGCATGGGCTCGCGCACGGAAAAACGGCCAGACACCGCTGGAAGGAACGTGCCGGATCATGTGCCGGGAGTGTGGACATCTCGGGCCAGCCGTGGACGTGACGGGACGAACCTCGGAAGATGTGGGGCGCGACAAGGCCGTGGCGGATGAAACGAAACGGCTCTGGAATAGTCCGTCGAACAGTATTATTGAACCACACGTTGCATTTGCAGGTAAATTGCCACGTGTTGTATAACCACTACAAAGGCAACCCGAAAGAGTAAAATCTGCCGATAGTGTTGCATGAAGGCATCTTGCGCTTCGGGCACACCTGATCAAGAAAATTCGCGTTGCGCGTTTTCTGCTATGGCATTACGACAAATCCAAGGGGCTGGGACCACCTGCTCCAGGGCGTTTCATGACGTGGAGGTAAATCATCGTTGTGGACACGTCCGAGTGGCCGAGCAAATCCTGAACAGTCCGGATGTCGATGCCGCTTTCGAGGAGGTGGGTGGCGAAGCTGTGGCGGAGTGTGTGGCAGGTGGCGGGTTTTGAAATGCCTGCCTTTCGGGTCGCTTCCTTGAACTGGCGCTGCATGGAGAATTCGTGGACGTGGTATCGGGCGATCCTTTTGCTTCTGGGATGCGGGCACAACGTCGCCGAGGGGAAGAGAAACTGCCAAGGCCATTCGCGGGAGGCGTTGGGGTATTTGCGCATGAGGGATTCCGGCATGTGAACGTCCCCGCATCCACCGGCGAGGTCGTCGGCGTGCTTCTGTTTTTCTTTGGCGAGGTGTTCTTTCAGGCAGGATTCCAAGGCACGCGGGAGGGGGACGACCCTGTGCTTCGCCCCCTTGCCATCGTTGACGATGATGGTTCCCTGGCCGAAGTCGATGTCCTTGACCCGCAACCGGAGGGCTTCCATGAGACGGAGGCCGGAGCCATACATGAGCTGGGCGGCGAGTTTCCAGGGATTTTCCAGATGAGCGAGAACGGCCTGGATTTCCTCGCGGGTCAGCACGATGGGCGGTCTGCGGTGGGTGTGGCCGGGGGCTGGTTTTTCCAAGGTGAATTCGGTTTGGCCGAAGACTTTGCGGGCGAGGAAGACCATCGCGTTGAGCGCCTGTTTCTGGGTGGACGCAGAGACGTTGCGTTCGAGCGCGAGGTAGTTGAGGTAATCGGTGATTCCCTGTTCGCCTGCATCCTGCGGGGTTTGTTTGAGGCGGATCAGGCAGAAGCGGGTGAAGCGGGCATTCCAATGGACGTATGTTTGTTCGGTCGCGTAGCTGAGTCCGCCGAGACGGATGGCGCGGCGGATTTCTTCGCAGATGCGGGCGACTTCCCCGGCCGTCTCGGGCAGCGGGCCTGCGGGAACAGCGGGAGCCGACTTTGCCGGTGGAACTCGGATGGCTTCGCGTCCGAGGGTCCGGTGATCGGGTTCAAGCGGTTTCGCCTGGTCGGCGAGCCCGCGCCAGTCGAAGGATTCCGCCCAAGGGATGTGGAGGATGTCACGGGCAAACCATGCCACGGCGCGGACAGCCTGCTGAAACTGCCAGGCCGGGAGGCTGGAGCGACGGCCAAGGCATTGGAAAAATTCCAAGGTGGCAGGCGGGTTGTCCGGGGTGACGGTGGTGAACCACGCTTTGGCCCAGCGCGAGTAATGGGACTTTGCCTTGGGCGGGATATTCCGCTGGTCAAGCAACTGCTCATAGGCCGGAAATAAATCCGTGGCTGTGTCCTGCACCAGGTTCACGCAAACAGTCTTGCGCAGCGAGAGGGTTTTACAAGGAGAATAAGAGGAACGAGCCAACAAGAGGCTCATTGAGAAGAGGGACTATGCGGCTTTGCCGGTAGGGAGCGCCACGATGCGGCCCTTTTGGACGACGATCAGCGGGAGATCAAAACGAGCGTTCTCGCGGGCTGCGTGGCGCTGCGCTCTGGCCAGGGCGCGGGTAGCCACCCGTGCCAGCTCCGAAACGCCGCCGCCTTCAGCGTGCTTGGATTGCTTGCTTGATGTGTTCATAGGTCTTTGCGTCACGGATAATTTGCCTCTCTTTTTGAATTTCAGCCACAAGTTTCGGCGGGCGGCTTGAACCGTCGAAAAGCAGCGCTTTCTCGGCAAGGGGCAGATAAAGGCGAAAAAAATTCTCCAGGCTGGGACGGAATCGCCGTTTGACATCCGCTGCCGGAACATCGTGGCCCCCTTTGGTCACACGCTGCCGGATACGCCGCAGCGCCACCGTCACTGTGGGCAGCCAGAGGTAGTAAATATTCACCCGGTATCCCCGCTCGCGGGCTTGCAGGAGCCGCGCGACATAAACCCGGCCGCTCAGGGTGGTTTCAAAACCAAAACTGGCCTTGGCTTCCACGAGCGCTTCCCATTCCGCAAGCAGAAGCCTTGCGGCGCGAATGGCCCCCGCAGTGGGAGAAAGCGGCGACAAGCCAGCCGCGATCAGATCGGCATTGAGGAAATGGGGGCACCCCATTTCCGGCAGGAACGTTCGCGCGAAAGTGGTCTTGCCCGACCCGTTCGGACCGGCAACAACGTGGATCGTCGGGTGTTGGTTTTTCGCCATCGGCAAATGTATCATGCACCGAGCCTGTCTCGTGCCAAGTCAAAGCGGTGGAAGGGCAGCGTCATTTTCCCGGCTGCCCGTGGAATTGCACCGCGTCGCGCCATTGTTCCACGTCCTCGACTTTCTCCCGCTGGTAGATCTGATGAATCAAGTCGGACGAATGATTCACGAGGCGCATGGCCGCCTCGCGGGGAACCCCGGCGCGGCGCAGCCGGTTGACGTAGGTCACGCGCAGGCAGTGGAAGCACAGATGCGGCTTCTTGATCTTGAGAAAGAATTGCTGCCAGCGCCGCGACGGCTGGAACGGAAATTCCACCGTGAATTTCCGCTTCGCCTTGTGGATCCCTTCCAACAGCGGGCGCAGCGCGGTGGGCATGGGAACCGAAAACGCCCGGTCCTCGCCGCCTTTGGGTGCGGGAAACGTGATTTTGTTCTCCACGAAATCGATGCAGTTCAGCGGAATCCTTGTCTCGCGCAGGCGGCATCCCGTGTGCAGGGAGATATCGAAAGCCGTCTGCATCCACTCCGGCTCGATTTGCAACGCCTCCCGGATTTCGCCGATTTCCTTGTCGTCAAGTTCCGGCTTCCTGGCGGATTTATCCCGGCGCAGCTTGAGGCTCACCAGCGGGTTGGCATCGGCATGCCCGAGCCGCACCGCTTCCCCCATGATCATGGCCAGGAGCTTCAATTCCATGATGGCCGTGTTCCGCCCCACCGTCCTCCCGGTTTTCTTTTTGTAGGCCGTGCGCCAGTCCAGGTATTCCAGGGCATTGCGGTAGGTGATGGCCCGCGGGTTGTTGAAGCGCTTTTCCTGCAGCCACAACGCCAGCCACGACCAGTTGCCGGTGTATCGCTCGAGCGTGCGCGGGCTTTCGCAGTGCCGCTCCAGGTATTTCGGCACCCAGCTCTCCCATCCACCACCGCCGACTTCACCCGCAACCCGGTTCAATTCCTTGGCTTCCATTTGCGCCCGCAGGGTGCGCGCCGTGATCGTCTCCCCACGGTCGTCCGCCCGCAGTCCTGTCGATTTGTTGCGCCGCGTGCCGTCCGCGTCGATGAACTGAATGAACCAGAACGGCGATTTGTCTTTTCGGTAGAGCGAGGCCATGCGAGTGCAGTAAGTGCAGTAAACTTACTGCACTCGCTTTCCATTACCAGAGTAAAATGAACCACTTGCTACCACTAAAAAACACTAGGCCCGTAACGAGGGTTCGATTCCCTTCACCCGCTCATCTCTTTAAAAAACAGCGACTTACATAAAAGTAACGTCCTCAAAAAAGGCCAAGTGGGAAAGAGAGTGGGAAAATGTCTCGCGATGTTTGCTGATGTTTCGCGGTGTGAAAGGCCCCATTTTTCTGCACTGTCCTCATCCGCCTTGACGGGATTCTCGTTGCCTCCATTTCATCCTGCAGATTATTTTTGGCGGTCTGCTTGAGGCTTTCCCCGACCGGAAGTAGCACCTCCAACTACCGCTGATCATGCCGCCGGTATTGGACCAATACCGTGCGCTACGGGGCGATGGGACCCGTCAGAATTGCGGGGGCATTACGCGGAGATCGACTTTCCCGGGATGCTGAAAAGCGGTTCAATGTGAAGCCGAGGTGATTCAAGCAGTCCGCCCGCTGCGGTTGATTCGCGCTTCCAGCTCCGAAAGCACGGCGAGGACTTCGCTCCACGGGGGCGGCTCCCGGAAAAACATGTCCCGCATCGCCGAGTAGTCTCGGGCAAGGGCCTCAAGACGCTCTGCCGGCGGGACGAGGCGAAAAGTCCCAGGAACGGCCGTTTCGGTGTGCGCCCACACGGCCGGAAAGAACACCAGCTTGTGCGCGACGACGCGGGCGCGCAGGTCGTCGCGCTCCAGCGCTCTTGCCCCGCTTTCACTATTTTGGCCAGAGCAGCCAGGTCGGCGTAGTGGCGCGAATAGCGCTCCGGAATCGGCTTCTCTGCCGGGCGGTGCGCCTCCGCATGAAGAATCGAAGCCTTCTCCCAAAACGTCCTTTCGATGTCGAGCACGGGGATGTCAACGCCGGTCGTTGCCAGCGTGTCAGGAAACGCCTCCGCAACATAGGCGGTCACGTGCCCGCTGCTGACCGGCCAGCGATCCGAGCGGGCGCCGCACTCGATTTTGACGACCGGGCGAATGTAGGCGCGGCCCGTCATCTCCCCGAAAACCGTCGGGTAGGCAAAAAGGAGCGTCTGCTCGTCCTGAGGGTCAATTTCCAAACTCCATCCTTCCGCTCCCAGGACCCCGGTTAATGCCGAGCGCAAAGCGGGAGCCACCTCGCCCCTCAGGCGATCACCGCACGCGGAGGAAAGTGCTTCGAGCTGCTTCTTGCGCTGCTTGCGCGTGCCGGCAGCCTCGGGATCGCGGTCTCCGCCGAAGCCCAGCCACTCCCGGCTCAGCGAGATGTCTATGTCCTCGGAAAACCGATGGATGGCCCGCCACACTTTCGAGAGCGACGTGCCTCCCTTGAAAATGAAATGGTCCCGGGCTCCGGGCAGGCCGAAGAGATGCTTCAGCGTCAGGCACACCCAGAAATCCTTTTCGATCATCAGATCCGAGAGCGGGGGCAGCCTCTCTGCGGTGCGGCTCCAGAGCTCGCGTCTGTCCCCGTGGGAAAACCGCGCGATATTATCCATGCGCATCCTTTCCCGCAATTTTCTGAATGACCGGCTGCATCCATCGCGGCATGGAGGGGGAAAGCTCCACCAGCTCCGTTTTCACCCCGGCATCGAGCTTGTCGCGCAGGTGGGCGATGCGAGTGGCTGTTGCCCCTCCCGCGCCGAGATACCTCAGCGCCTGAAAGACCAGCCCGGCCGGCCGGCCCGCACCAAGCAAATTGCGCGGGGCGGCGTGCCGAAACTCGACCTCCGTTTTGCCAATGCGCACCTTGCGATAGTCTCCGCTCGTGACAACCACCCAGCGTGCCGGAACCTGATCCGAAAGCCCGAGCAAATTCGCGGCCGAGGCACCCGTGACCTGCCATTCTGCCGCACTGCGCTCCATCAGCTTGCCGATGACCGCCAGCGTGTCGGGTCCCGTGGTCCCGACGATCGGATGCGGACGGGGCTTGAAATAGACGCCCCGGCGTGCGCGGGCCAACTTGCCGCGTTCGACTAAGCGCCGCAGGGCCTGCCTCACCGCCGCGGGCTTTCCAAGCCCCGAAAAGTCAAACGCAGTGAAGCTGGCTGAGCGGCCGCTTGCAGCCACCCGCCTGAATACCCTCTCATCCATCGTTGCCGGAACGCTCATCGTATCTGTCACAAATACTATACAGTAATTGTGACAGATCAAGCGCCTTCTTATGGTTTGGAAGTAGCTCCCTGTAAGGCGGATGCTCTGGATGTTGAAAATATGCGCTCATGTTTTCAACATCCAACCATGTATCCCGTAAAAACCAATCATGCCGTTCTTGGCCGCATGCGCACATACTTATGAAGCCACCAGGTTGAGATTTTCGATATCGGGGCCGGGGTGAGGAGGTGTAACTTTCCCCGCCTCCGACACTCCGAGGTTTTTAGGGAATTTGAGTCCATTGCGCCCTCTGAAACCTTGTGACGTAAAAGGGAACAGAAACCGGCGATTACAAAAAAATGCCTGCCGCGCAGATCGACCGCACGGCAGGCATGTTACTTCTGATCCCTTGGCTTAAGCCGCCTGGGAGGAGAGACGGGGCACCGGGAATTCATCCCATGTGCGGCCGTCAAGGATGCGACCGGCCTCTTTTTTCTTCAGGCCACCCCATTGCTTGAAGTGGAAGGCCACTCCGGCCGCCACGCACTGGTCGCGGATGTCCCTCACCCAATTCGCGTCCATCGGACGTGGGGATTTTCCGGACTCTCCGCCGACGTCTCGGTCGCCCGGAGCGCCTTGGACCTGTCGTGCAACGTGCCTTGAGCCGTGCCGCGTGGTGTTCGGCAGACCCAGTTTGCTCTGAGCATCTCGGTGGTCAGGGATCGCGTCTGGCCAATCTTGCTGCGTGTCACGCATGCGTGCTGTTGCCCGAAACATCTTGTGAAAACTATCAATCAGGGTTTGGACAGGGCAATGGTCGTGGGCACACCAGATGATCGAAACCGTGGCATCATGGCAGAGCTTCTTGAAGGTGCATATTCCCTCGGCTGAAGCCGACCATAAATCCTGATGGACACGGCCGACGTATTCACAAAATCCAAGCGGTCCGAAGTGATGTCGCGTATCCACTCGTCGGGGAACCGAGAGACCGAACTGGCTTTGATCCGGGTCTTCCATGAACGCGGGATCACCGGTTGGCGGCGTCAGGCATCTCTTTTCGGGAAGCCGGACTTCATATTTGCCAAGCTACGTTTAGCAGTTTTTGTCGACGGCTGTTTCTGGCACGGATGTCCTATGCATTCCACCATCCCGGTGGGTAACCGGGCATTTTGGGAGAGAAAGCTGGTGACAAACAAGTTGCGGGATCGCCTCGTGAACCGGACGCTCCGTGCGAAAGGATGGAAGGTCCTGCGTATATGGGAGCATGAACTGTCCCGTAAGCAGCGATTCCTCGTACTACGCAAACTGCGACGGATCGGACTACTTTCACCATGAGACACGATTTCTGGATAGTCAGCCGAACTGTTCTTCACCCGAACAAGTCCGGCTCATCCTCCTCCATCCCCGGCGGCAGAGGTGCAAACCGGGGCACCTCCAGCAGCGGCATGCGGGGGTGCTGGAAACGGTCACTCTCCTCCGGGCTTGAGGCGCGGGTGACGACCTTGATGAGCGGCTGGGTGGTCTGGATGTCCACCAGCCCCCGGATGACAAGCCCTTCTGCCACCTCATCCCAGATCAGCTTCCCGGTGACCTCGGACCTCTCGGCAAACCGATCTGCCGGGATGTCGATGAGGACCGCCCCTCGCTTTTGCCACCAGGACAGGATTTCGCTCCTGGCAAACCCCGCCCAGGCATGGCGGACGATCCCCCGCTCGCCGGAGCCGGTGACCTCGCTGCCGGGCTTGTAGGTTTTCCCCCGGAATTGGAAAGTTGCGCACATCTCGGGCCTCAGGTGGAAAAATGGAGGGCCAGCCAGACGGCATCGGCCGACACGGATTCCACCCGGTGCCGGGTATTGGCTGGGATCAAAAGAAAGTCGCCGGTCTTCAGCGTCTCCCCGCCGGGATCAAACCGCAGCACGGCCTCACCACGGACCAGCATCACCCATTCCGGCTGCTTCTGGTCATACCAGATCCCTTCCGCACTGGCCTGGCCGTTGGAGACGATCTGTTCCAGCCGGATGCCCGGCAGGTCGAGGAGGGTACGGAAAATCTCCGTCTCTCCCGCCGGAGAAGCCATGAGGTTTTTGACGACGGGAGGCATCTGCTCCCCATACCAGACAACGGGAACCACTCCAAGCCCGATGGGGATGCATTCTTTTCACGGCTCGGGCATTTTCGTTCTGTCCCGCGCCGCCGGGCGGGCGGTAAACTGCCGGCATGACCACCGAACAGATCCACGGACTTGTGACACTTCTGCCTGCAACCAGGACCGACATGCGACATCTCCTTCTTTTTTTTTCTTCTTGCGTCCCCGCTTGCAGGCTTCGGCGCGGACACAAAGACCGACGCAGATCAGGCGGGGACCGTGGCGACGACCTTCATCAACGGCTACGTCAAAGCGTCCAGGGCCCGCAGTTGGAATTCCGAAAAATGGGTTGCCTCAAACCCGCTGGTCACGGAGAATTTTAGGCGAGCCCGCGCAAAACTTATTGCCGACGGCTTGAAGAAAGATCCGGAAGTTGGTCTCGACGCAGACCCGGTGATCAATGGCAACGATTGCCCTGATAGCTACACGGTAAAGTCTGCAAAGGCGTCTGGCGGCATAGCATCGGTGGTTCTCATCGGTCCAAAGGACTTCCCGGCGCAGCTAAAAGTGCGGCTGGTCAAATCGGGCGGCAAGTGGCTCGTGGATGCTTCGGGCATGATGCTCCGCTGACGCTCACATATCCGAGCCCACCGGCCTGCCAATCTGGTCGTGGGCGTGGAAACAAGGTAGCCGGGATCGTTTCGCATGGCAGGTAAAAAATGGGGGCGGCTCGCACCCCCATTTCAATGCCGGCCGTGCGGGTGGCAGTGCTGGCAGTTCTCAATCTCGGGTCTCGACCACGAGGTTGCGGATTCTCAGCTCCGACTCTTGCCAGTCGGGCTCGGGCTCCATGCCACAAAAGGCTCCGCCAACGGCCAGGTTGATGATCAGGTGGAACCGCTGGTCAAACGGCTTCGCCATGCTGACCTCGAAGGTCTGGGTGCCGTTGACATACCAGCCCATGCCTTTCTCATCCCAGGCGAAGGCAAACTCCTGCCAGAGCCCGGGGTAGGTGTTGTAGACGACCTTCTTCGATTTCATCTCCCGCTTCTCCCAGTTCGGCCCGAAGTGGACCGCCTGGTAGACGGTGTTCCACTCGTCGTTCCGGGCTTCGAGGATGTCGATCTCCCCGGAGGACGGCCACTGGCCGTAGGCGTTTTTTGTCGGGAGCATCCACACCGCAGCCCAAAGCCCCGGCCCGCGAGGTATCGCCGCCATGAAGCTGACGGCCCCGTAACGGAAGTCGAACCTCCGCTTTGTCCGGATCCTCCCGGAGGAGTAGGGTATGATGTGCCCGCAGATGTTGGTCTCCTTCCGCTTCGCGGTGATGACCAGTTCATCTTTTTCCATATGCACGAACTCCTCTGAGTCCACATACATTTGCCGCTCCTGGTTACCGCCGCCGAAGTTGTTCACCTCGTATTCCCAGTGGTCGAGCAAGTTTCCTGTCAACAGTTCAGTTTTTTTTGTGTGGTTTCATAATTGGTTTCGCCCTTCATGGACGGATAAGTTGTTCCTTTCATGGGCATATAACGCCTGCCGGGGCGCTGTTACCTTTGGGCTTTCGTCACTGGCGCACGGGTGGAGTGCTGATCCTCCGGTCGTAGCCCCGTCGTTTTCCGAGTGGTTTTGGGAGCATTGACAGCAGCGGGGGGCTTGGACGGCCAGAGCAACCGCCACGGTTCCTTTTTGAGCACGCCGGTGAACTGCTCGGCATTCTCGATCACCTGGGGAATCGGGGAACTGTTCAGCATCGCCACAAACGTCTTCGTGTTTTTGATGGTCAGCGCCAGATCGGACTCCGGACCGGTCAGCCGCTTCATGTTTTCATTGACGGATTCCGTGATGTCAGGCACCCGGTCCCCGACAAATTCCGCGCGGTTTTCCGCCAGCCCGGAGTTCGCATCCCCGCGAACAAAATCAATCACCTGTTGCCCCATGAGTCCCTGCTGAGTCAAGCGCGCGGTCGCATTGCTATATATCTCGGCATCCTTTGCCACCTGGACATCAATGGAGACTTCGTAGTCGGCATGTTCTTTCGGCCGTTTGTCCAAAGCCACGGGAGATTCGAGGGCGGTTACTTTGCCGATTTCGCGGCCGGCCAGGAGCACCGGCGCACCGGGACGTATCCCGTTGGCGTTGTCATAATAAATGCGGTAGGTGTTGAGCGGTTTGAGGACACCCGGCATGCCGATCACCACCAGAATGGCGATCGAAACACCGAGGGTCACCAGCACCAGGATCCCGGTGCCCAGTTCGTTTTTGTGAATTTGCATAGTTTAATCCTTCGCTTTCTCATGGTTTGAATAGGACTGAAGAAAACTGCTGATGGCGGGATCGTCGGAATCGCGGAACTCGTCCGGCGTTCCCTCGAGAATGATTTTGCCCTCATGGAGAAAAGCCATCCGGGTCGCCACGGCGAACGCGCTCTCCATCTCGTGGGTGACGACAATCGACGCGACCTTCTGCTTTTCGCGCAAGTGGATGATGAGATCGTTGATGAGCTTGTTGTTGATCGGGTCGAGGCCTGCTGAGGGTTCGTCGAACAGCACCAGTTCCGGCTCCAATGCCAGCGCCCGCGCCAGGCCCGCACGCTTCTGCATTCCTCCGCTGAGTTCGGAGGGAAGCTTGCCCCTAGCATCCTCCAGCCCGACGAGTTCCAGCTTCCGGGCCACGATGGAATCGATTTCCGGCCCGGCTTTTCCCGTGAGTTCCTGGAGCGGAAGCTTGATGTTGTCGGACACGCTCATCGAGCTGATCAATGCGGCATTTTGATAGACCATGCCGAGGTGCGTTCTGGCATCGTTCAACTTCGGCCGCGACAGCTTTGTCAGGTCCTCTTCCTTGAATTTCACCGAACCCGCATCCGGCTTCAGCAGCCCCATCAAGATTCCGAGCAACGTGCTTTTGCCGGAACCGCTCAGCCCCATGACCACCAGGGTTTCCTCCGGCTGCATGGACAAATCGATGCCGTCCAGAATGGCTTTGCCCGCGAATTGCAGCCTCACCCCGCGCATCTCAACGAGGTTCTTTTTTGCGCTCATGGGAAAAAAGCGATGAGGAAAATATTGCAGAGCGAATCGCAAGCGATCACGGTGCTGACCGCGGTCACCACGCTGGAGGTTGTCGCATTGCCGACGCCCACGGCCCCTCCGAGCACGGAAAGCCCCTTGTAACAGGCGATCATCCCGATGAGTCCACCAAACAAAAAGCTCTTCACGATCCCGGACACCACATCCTTCACAAAAAGGTTTGTCATCACCTGGTCGTAAAAAAACCCGTAACTGATGTGCAGCATCATGCTGGAAATGAAGGCGGCCCCGCAAATGCCGGAGAGGATGGACACCACGGCGAGGCAAGGGGTCAGGCAGAAGATCGCCAGAAACCGAGGGGCGACCAGATAGCGGCGCGCGCCGATGCCCATGCCCTCGATGGCATCGACTTCGCCCCCGGCCGTCATCGCGCCCAACTCGGCGGTGTAGGCCGCCCCGATTCGGGACGCCAGCACGATACCCGTAAACAGCGGTCCCATTTCCCGGGTGAAGGACACGGAGACGACCGCCGGGACAAGCGTCACAATTCCAAAAATCCGGAGTTGATAGCCGGTCAGCAATGCCATGGTCAGCCCGACAAACAACGACAGGAGGACGACCATCGGCACCGATCCCATGCCGACACGATTGCACTGGAAAAAAAAGTTGTCCCGCCGAATCGGGGTCCGGTGCCGGGAAACCCGTTCGAAGATCTCCGAAACCGTGTCTCTCACCAACCCCACCAGGCTGCCCAGTTCCTGCAGGCCGGAGAGGGTTGCCCCGCCAAGTTTTGAAATCACTCGGCCTCCCCTCCATTGTCATCATTCAGGCTCTTGGCGTTGGGTTCTCCCGTGGCGATGGATTCCTCAAGAGCCTCGACCTCGCTTTTTGGCTTTGCGTTAATCCCCGCCTGCGCGAGGTCACGCCGGAGTTGCGAGCGTGTTTTCGAATAGACTGACGGTTTTCCCATACGAGAACAGTTTTTTGGAGAGTTTTCCAATCACGGCAACGAGCAGGATTCCCCGCTCGCCCGATTTTGAGAAATGACCTCCGTTGCCAGTGGTATGGTTGTCAGTATTCCCACAAGTCCAAGCGTCCATCCGAGCACCCGCCGCTGTTTCCTGTCCATGCTGTCGGTGAGCAATATGGCTAGCCCTGCTCCCAACAAAGCGCGCGTGCCGATTATCAAAGCCAGTTGTGGTAGGTATAATGTGAGTTTTTTCATGGCATGACTGAGCATCGACGGGCCCGGGCTCGGACGCCATAGGGTGTTCACCCTATGGCGCTGGTGCGACCATGCACTATTCTGATGGCGCTATGAAACTTAGAACTCTGTTTGCCACCATCAATGCGGCACTGTTCGGCTGCTGCCTGCAGGCCAGTGAACTGTCCCACGACTTGGAATACCGTCCGGAGGAGCAATTCACCGAGTTCAAAGGGGCGGAGGTTCGGAACCTCCAGAACGAAAAGTTCGGCAGGGTCAGCGATGTGACCGTGGATTTGCAGAATGGCCGTCTGGTGGAGGTTGTCGTGAGTTCCGGCGGCGGATTCCTGGGCATCGGCGCGAGGAGGATCTCCGTGGCTCCGCGAGCGCTCACGCTGGATGCTGCCAACCGAGTCCTGCGCCTAGATGTGAGCAAGGAGAAGTTTGCTGCCGCGCCCCGGTTCCATAGTTCCCACATGAACGGCGCTTTGGCGCTCGAGAGCTTGGAAGCACTCGACCGCTACTATGGCCTGAAACCCTGGTTTTTCCAAGAAGGCCAGGCGGTGAGAAAGAATGCAGAAATCCTGCAACTCGGATATGTTGAGCGGACCACTCACATCATCGGATTGCCGGTTATCGACACGAACGGGAGGATGATCGGAAGAGTGGGGGTTGTGAAGATGGACCTGCCCAGGGGGCAAATCCCGCATGTCGTTGTTGTGACCAACGACACGGATAGCCCTCGGAGCGTCATCCAGGCCAGGGCGCTGCGGTTCAACCCTTCAAAAAATGCTCTGATTCTCGATAATTCCGCTGTCGAACTCGCCGGCCAACCGCATTTCAAATGGCTGGATGGCAACCATACCGCTTTCGAGCAAGAATCGTATGTGAACCGGAAAGTGGAGGCTGACGCCGGGGTCCATTCGAGGCAGAACGCTCAAGAGGGCATTGTCAAAACAGCCACCCCTATGGAGCAGGGGCAGAACTTCCGGGACGAGCAGAAAACCAGCCGCATCCTGCAGGCGATCCAAGCCGACCCGACCCTCTCCGCAAACGCAAAAAACGTGGAGGTCGTCACGCTCGATGCCCAAACCACCCTGCGCGGACATGTGAACACCGCCGAGGGGAAACGGAAAATCGGGGAGATTGCGGCCAAGGCCGGCCGGCCGGAAAATGTCAGCAATCTTCTCGAGGTCAGACCCAATTACGCGACCCCCTAGCAAGGGAAACGTGGCAAGGGCAGTCCTTTCATCATGAATGAACCGCAGACCTTGAAGATTGCCGGACAAGCGACCTCGCCGGGAATGGTCATCGGCCCGGCGTTTGTGTTCCGCGATCATCCGGAGGATCTATCCCCTCCGCGGGCAATCAAGCGCCACCAGATCGCAGAGGAACTGAGCGATATCGAACGCGCGGTGAGGATCGTGCGCGGGGATCTGAAAATCTCCGCACAACGCATCGAAGCCCAGACCGGCCCGAAGCTCGCAGCGATTTTTGAGGCGCACGAAGAGATGCTGCAGGACCCGTCGCTGCGCCGGGAAATCCGCGACGAAGTGGAAGGGACGCTGATCGATGCCTCCCAGGCCCTCGCGCGGGTGTTCCTTCGGTGGGAAGAGAAATTCCGGGCGACCGGCGAAGAGATGCTCCAGGATCGCGCGGACGACCTCGTCGACCTGCAAGGGCGCCTGTTGCGGGAAATCGCCGGGGTCAAAACGACCGCGCTGGAAAAAATGCCGCCCGGCCGCGTCCTCGTGGCGCGACGGCTTTTCCCCTCCGATACGGTGGCGCTTCCCCGGCGCGGGGTGCTCGGGATTATTCTCGAATTCGGTGGACCGGGTTCGCACGCTGCGTTATTGGCCCGCGCTCTCGGCATCCCGACCGTGGCCCTGATCCCCGACGCGACGGAGAGAATCGCGGATGGCCAGGAGGTGATTGTGGACGCTTTTGCCGGGGAGGTGATTCTCAGCCCGGACGCGGAAACACGGCTGGCTTACGAAGAGCTCATCCGGATCGCACAGGAGGAGACACTGCAATCGAGAAGCCTGTCTCTGGAGCCGGTTCGGACGACTGACGGAACGGAGATTGTCGTAATGGCGAACGTGGGGTGCGCCGAGGATGTCGCTGTCGCCGCGGAGAACGGGGCCGATGGCGTGGGACTCTATCGGCTCGAACAATTCTATCTCGCGCGAAATACTCCGCCTTCGGTTCCGGAATTGCTGGTGGAATTGAGGCGGGCACTCGCGCCGCTTCACGGAAAAAGGATCACGGTCCGCCTGTTGGACCTAGGCGCGGACAAGCCCGTGCCTTTTGTTCAGTTTCCCAGCGAGGACGATCCCTTTCTCGGGCGGCGCGGGGTGCGGCTCCTGTTGAAATATCCTGACCTGTTGGATACCCAACTCAAAGCGCTTCTGGAAATGGCCCGCGAGCAGGATGTCCACATCCTCGTCCCGATGGTCACGCTGGCCGAGGATATGGCGCAGGTCCGACGGCGGATGCACGAAATTGCCGATGCCGCCGGGATTCCCGGGCTTCCACCGCTCGGAGCGATGATCGAGACGCCCGCTGCGGCGCTTTGCGTTGGCGAGATCCTCGAACATTCGGATTTTCTGAGCATCGGAACGAACGATCTCACCCAGTTCACGATGGCCGCAGGCCGCGAGAACCCGCTGGTGAACGCCTATTATTTGGAAAACCATCCGGCCGTCCTGCGGCTCGTGCGCATGGTCCTCGAAGAAGCGGGGGAAACCCCGGTGTCCCTTTGCGGCGAACTCGCGGCGGATCTGAAAAGCATCCCAATTCTCCTCAAACTCGGTCTGCGCTGCCTGAGCGTTGCACCACCGCTTATTCCCTCTGTCAAACAGGCGATCCGGCGGGCTTCTTCGGTATGAAGCAGCATGCGGGTTTCACCCTATAACCGAATGCACACGAGGCTTGTAGGTTGCACCATGCTTCGATGCCTCGCCATTTTGGGATCTCTTGGTCTGGCGTTCGCAAACACCAACGATCCCGGACCGGAAGCGAGCCCGACGAGAGTCGCCAGTTTGGCTTCGGCAGACATCGCCGACTTTGAAAAATCTCCCCCCCGCTATACGTTCGCTTTTGGAAACCTGCCTTTCGTTGACCAAGCAAAACCTCGGCTACAAGTTTGGCTCGTGCGATCCCGCGGACGGCGGCATGGATTGCTCCGGCACGGTCTATCACGTGCTCCAGGCGGCCGGCATCACGGATGCTCCGCGCACCGCCAGCGAGCAATACGTCTGGGTTCGCAAAGCCGGCACGTTTGAGGCGGTGATCAGCCGGAAAGCACCGAGCTTCGAGCTCGATGCATTGCGGCCGGGCGACTTGCTGTTTTGGACCGGCACCTACAGCACCGACCAGGAACCGCCGGTCTCCCATACCATGATTTACCTGGGCAAACGCCGGAGCGACGGCAAGCAAATCATGTTCGGCGCGAGCGACGGACGCACCTACGACGACCGGAAAATCATTGGTGTCAGCGTGTTCGATTTCAAAATCTCCAGCGCCGCCCAGAAACCTGAGGCCGGAGAGGCCGCGAAGCCGGGAAGCAACTTCATCGGCTACGCAAGGATTCCTGGTCTCGACCACGTCGACCGCTAGATTTGCGGTAGGGTGATCACCCTATGGTGGAACCGGGGGTTCGCGACTTAAATGATTTTGTATGGGTAAACCTTCAATTTATTCAAAAACACGTGCGCAGCTTCGGCTGGACCTGGCCCAGGCGGGCATTCGCTGCGCGGATGAAGATCAGTTGAGAGTTCCACCCATTGAAGTTGCCGCATTCAAGAAATCACTCCACAAAAAACCAATATGAAAGAAACCAAAATAACCGTAGGGCAGATCCCATCCGATTCTCCAAACACCGAGCCGAAGCAAGCGGACATTGAAATGGTTGCTTATCTCATCTGGAAGCAGGAAGGTCGCCCCCATGGCAATCACGAAGTCCACTGGCTTCAAGCCGAGGCCCAGTTGCGGCAGGATTGCAAATAAGATGCAGTACCCCGATCAGCCCCGGCGAGTAACCTCTGGCAAAAAGGGGACCGGTTTGGAAGGTAGGGAAACACCTACTGTCTGAAATTCAGTCGGACTGATAATTAGAGGCCATGAATTCAGAGGATAATGAGGCACTCGGTTCACGCTCGCCCGATACAGCGAGTTGCAGCCCCAGGAAGCGCGTCGGAGACATCTACGATTGCCTTGTGAATAATCCGTCTCACTGTCCCCATGCTTTAAGTTATGGATATAGCTATTTATGTCAGCATCCCGAACGGAAAAAAATGGCTGACGGCATTTCGACATTTTGAGATTTTCCCACATGAGTTCACTGGATTTCAACGAAGGAAAACGACCGAGCTTGCCAGATCCTGCAATTTGTCGGGTCAATCACCATTCGGATCAGGATTACGATTGCCTTGTGGATGATCCAATGTTCTGTCCACACGTCTTGCGTTCTGGATTTGGGTATTTTTGCAGGTCCCCGGATCGTGAAAAAATGGGTGGCGGCGTTGCAGATGTTTTGAGGAACACTCCAAAACCGGGAATCAAATTCGCCAAATCGGTGAATCCTGCCAGGCTTCTGACGAGCAGAAAGAAACACGGAGACCTTCCAGCGGCACAGGTGGCTGGGAGTCAATTGTCGCTTGGACCAGTATGAGTGCCATGGAATGAACTGATTGTTGATTTGGAGGTGCCGTTTGGCCGCTGACGCTCAACGCATCAAAGAAACGGCTTTTCAGCCTTTGAATTGCATTCCTGGAAAACGTTCTCTACAATTTCACTGTGATTGCTTTGTTAAAAGGCGTTCCTATTTTTGCTGGGTTGGCTCAGAAAGCTCTGGAGATGCTTCTGGAACATACTGAAGAAAGGAAATATCCTAAAAATGCCGTGATCGCTCGTGAAGGCGATATGTGCAGCAATCTCTTTGTAATTGGAAGCGGCAGTGTGCGCATTTTCAACAACTTTGGAAAAGCCGATCAAGTTGAACTTGGTACCCTTGGTTCAAAAGACTTTTTTGGCGAAAGTTGTATCCTCGACACACTGCCACGGATGGCCACGGTTCAAGCCGCATGTCCTACAACCGTATTCACCATCTCGTCGGAGGCGTTTTATCACCTCTATGAATACATGCCTGCGCAACACAGCATTCTGGTGCAGAATATTGCGCGAGATCTGTCGCGACGAATTCGCGCTCTGGATATAATTTTTGCAGCCCGTCATTCCTGACGCCCCTTCGTGCTGACAAATCGGCGTGGGCTGCACAATCAGTTACCCACATGTAATCACAATCGACATGACGGATGTCGGCAGCGTTGCTGGATAGCACGCCCGGCACTCTTCGGATGGTGTGTTTGCGTGTGAATTTCAAGCTGCCCTAAAACTCCCGAACTTATCAGGAACTCAGGACAGCCAAACAAGACCCTTCATTCGCCGATTTAAAGCCTGCCCAGCAAAAGCAGGACAATCAGGATCACCACAATCAAGCCCACTCCCCCGCTCGGGTAATACCCCCAACTCCGGCTATGCGGCCAAGTCGGAAGTGCCCCGATCAAGAAAAGAATGAGCACAACCAATAGAATTGTTCCTAACATAAAGTTCCTTTCAATGTGCGAACCAGGTTCGCTTGTTTGTTATTTTCAGTTTCTGATTTCATTTTTTTCGTCCTCCCATTTTCCTCTAATCCGCCCCATCAGTCAGTTCCCGTTTGGCCTGCTGCCAATCATCTGCAGATAAATCAATCGCCAATCGACCATCGCTGATGGCGATCTCAATTGCTCGTTCCATGATCATGCGCCCGGCTACGGGGTCGGTATCGACAGAATCACCGGTCAAAATAGTTTCTCTCGGTAGATGAGCTTTCATCATGATCCTTCCTCAGTGTTTCTCATGGTTCATATCCATACGCGCTGAATCCCTCAGCAAAGAATGGGGTATTCACCCCAATCTTCGCGTCCATGCGGAGCCCGGCATCCTCCTCGACGTGGACAAGGCCGTTCCCGCCATCGAGCGCATCTGCCAGACGTGCGAGGCGACCATGCACTGAACCGTGCGTGGTCGAAAAAGTCTGTCTGCACTCGGGGCACGCTTTTTTAGGCGCTGCTATACAGTCTGAGAATTTTTATCTTTTTGCGGCTCAATTGTTGGAAACTCAACGGTGGGAATTCACCCCATAGCAAACAATCACTCAATTGCTTAGCTTACTGAAGGGAGGAGATAGTGGACATGAAACCATCAACAATAAAAGGCACATGTGGACACCATCCCGCTCATACCCGCGGCAGCCGTAGGCATCGGAAACGGAAAGCATTTGTTCGTTGGCTTGGTGTCGCCATGTATTCGGCAGCGAGCATTGCCGCCTCCCACTCGACCGCCAGGGCAGCCGACCCGGTCAAGACCAAGAGGCCCGGCTCGGAGCAATTCTCCTTTGATGATGACGCTTGGTCATTGAACTCCATGCCCCGCACCGATCTGCCGGCTTCCGGCACCATCGCGCAGTATCCTTGGCGCGAGGCCATCGTCACCACCACATTCTGGATCGGTGAGAAACCCGGCGAAAACAATCCCGTGCCCAACCGCAAGAGTTGCTGGGATTCCAAGTGGGTGCAGAACTACGGCGGAACCGACTCCCCCAAACGCAACGAGCGCCTCAGCACGTTTATTCCGCGCGCTTTCACCCCGCACCAGAATCCGTTTTACGTCGCCCTTCCCTACAACGACATGACCTCGAAGGGACACAAGCCCGAGGCCGAGCAGATCATCCCCTGGTTCAAAAAAGATTTCCAATCTCCGACCCGGTCCGTCTGCAAGGGTCGCTGGATCGCCATCCGTCGCGGGAGCCGGGTCTGCTACGCGCAGTGGGAGGACGCCGGTCCCTTCCGCACCGACCATGCAGGCTACGTCTTCGGCAACGAACGCCCGGAGCCCAATCTCAACAAGGGTGCGGGCCTCGACGTCTCACCCGCCGTCCGTGACTTTCTCGGAATGGAGGACACCGACCTCACCGATTGGAAATTCGTCGAATACGCTGACATCCCCGCCGGACCATGGGCGAACTTTGGTGACAACAACACTTTCGTCATCAACCGTCGCGCTGCTGCTGGAAAAGCACAAATCGCCCTCGCTGCCAAAACCTCCTCCCAACAAGCCTCCACTGTAGACTAAACCCGGAACCAGCAACTATTCACCACGGAGGACGCGGAGAAAGCCGCGTTGCTGATGGATTTTTGGCCTGGCCAAGGCGCGAGGGCGGCGGCAATACCCGCTGCGGTCTTGCCCCGACCGAGCAACGCAGGCCAGGCCAAAAAGACACGCAACCCTTCGGGCGAGAGCAGAAAAGGCCGTCTGGCGGTGTTGCTCGCTCAGTTACAGCCCGCAGGGGGATGCGCCTTCGCGAGCGCCTTGCCATCCGGCCTTTTCTGCTCTCGCGCGGCTTTTTCCTATTTATCTCACAGGTTCTGAGCCGGCTGACGACGTTCGGGTCGGGAAGAAATGAACCAGAGTGCGACTTCGCACTGAAGACGGTGGTTGTGCGGTAGGGTAACACCCCATTGATGGGCATGTCGTTTCGACTACTGTGGGCTTATGAAAATAATCATCATCTGTTTGCTGGCACTTGCGGGACCATTTGTCCTGTCCAGTTGCATCAGCGTGAAGACACAAAGGACAACACCTGCCACGCAAGTGACAAGAACGACAACGGAACAAACCACGGTCAGCCGTCCCCGTTCCACCACCGTGGAAACGCAAACTACCCGGAGTTACTAATATGTTATACACAATCGCAGTCGTTTTGATCGTCCTGTGGCTACTCGGCCTGGTCACCGGCTACACGATGGGGGCATTTATCCACATCCTGCTGGTTGTTGCCGTCGTCATGATCTTGGTGAACCTCATTTCCGGCAGACGGCCTTTGTAGGGAAACGAAACAAACGAGGGAGTCCTATGAACGTAAAAACCATGTTGGCCGCACTGCTCATTACCGTGGGTATCGTGGTGCTCGCTTACTCGGGCATCTCGTTCACAACGCCGGGCCAGCCTGTCCAGTTCTTCGGTTTACACATCGAGACCGTGGACACACATTTCATCCCGCCGGTTGTCGGCGCATTTGCGCTCGTCGGGGGGATCGTGTTGCTCCTCGTAAAACCACGCTCCGTCTGAACGCCTGCTCACCTTGGAATAATTTTACAAAATGAGTGGTGTGGCAGAACCCGCTCCAGGGCACCCGAGCTCCCACATCGGCGTTCTCAGGCGGCTCTGGCAGCTCGCGAAGGCGTTTTTCATTACCGGGAACCGGCGAGAAACCCGGGTGCTGGTGTTCGCCATGTTCGCGCTATGTCTGACGGTCGGCGTGGTCCAGGTGTTCGTCAGCTACGCGGGGCGGAATTTCATCACGTCGCTCGCGCAGCGCGATCCGCCCAGTTTCTACCGCAACCTGTGGGTCTATCTCTCCGCCTTCGCCCTCGCGGTTCCGGTCGGCGTTTTCTATCGTTACACGGCCGAGCGGCTCTCGCTCCTCTGGCGGCAACGGATGACGCACCTGCTGGTGAAGCGCTGCTTCTTCAACCGGGCCTATTACCGCCTGCGCAGCTCGAACCGGGTGGACAACCCGGACCAGCGAATCTCGGAGGATGTCAAATCGTTCACCACCGGGGTGCTCGGGTATCTGCTCACCGCCATCAACTCGGTGGTGACGCTCTGCGCTTTCCTCGGGGTGCTGTGGATGATCTCGTGGGAATTGCCGGTGGGGTTGTTCGTCTTCGCGACCGTCGGCACCGGCTTGTCCATCCTCATCGGAAAGCGGCTGGTCGGGCTGCATTTCAAGCAATACCAAAAGGAGGCCGATTTCCGATATTCCCTGATACGGATCCGGGACAACGCGGAGAGCATCGCGTTTTTTCGGGGGGAAAAGCGGGAGCACCGCGACCTGGTCCTGCGGTTCGCCGAGGTGGTCACCAACACCATGTGGATCATCGGTTGGAACCGGACGCTCGGGTTCTTCACGAACGGCTACAACTAAGTCGCGCTGGTCATCCCGACGCTCAACCTGCGCGAACAGCTCGTCTATCCTCAGAACGAGGAAGGGGCAGACGACGGAATGATCCGGGAGGCCCTGGAAAAAGTGAATTTCACCGAGGTGCTGGACCGCGTGGACGGAGATTTCGGGCGCAGCATGGATTGGACAAATATCCTTTCTCTCGGGGAGCAGCAGCGGGTTTCGTTCGCCCGGATTTTCCTGCGAAAACCGGTGCTGGCATTTTTGGACGAGGCCACGAGCTCGCTCGACGAGGAGAATGAACGCTTGCTCTACGAGCGCCTGCGCGAGCTGGGGATCTCCTTCGTCAGCGTCGGCCACCGCAGCACGCTCAAAGAGTTCCACGACCACCTGATCGAACTGAACAAGGATGGGGCGGTCGAGATATCGGACATTTCCAAGTGAGCTGTCAAATCGTTGTCGGCTGCGCGCTGCTTTCGATGACTCCGGCAGCGATGGCGTATCGGGTGAGTCCGGCGGTATCGTGGATGTTGAGTTTCTCCATGAGGCTCTGGCGGTGCTTCTCGACGGTTTTGATGCTGATGTGAAGCTCGTCGGCCGTTTGCTTGTTGGCCTTGCCTTCGGCGATGAGCTGCAGCACTTCCATCTCACGGGAAGTCAGTTGCACAGGTTTCTTTTTAACGCCGAGTTCGCCCCGGTCCATCGCCCGCTTTTGCTGGTGGAGGAGACGCCTGGAAATAGCCGGGCTGAAAAACGTTTTCCCTTTGCAAACTTCCCTGATCGCCTTGGGGAGGACCTCGGCGGCCGTTTGTTTGACCAGATAACCCGAAGCGCCGAGCGTCATGACATGCTCGACATAGGCATCGTCGCTGTGCGCGGAGAGGATGAGCACTTTGATTGTCGGGGTGGCCCGGAGAATCTGCCGCGTTGCCTCCAGTCCGTTCAGCAGCGGCATCGCGATGTCCATGACGACCACGGCAGGGCAAAGTTTCCTGGCTAGCTCCACGGCCTGATGTCCATTTTCGGCTTCGCCGACGACTTCGATATCTTTCTCGGAGTTCAAAAGCGCCCGCAGTCCCTCGCGGACGATCATATGGTCTTCAGCCAGCAAGACGTTGATCCTATTCATGGGCACTCCTTCTCCGTGTTTCCGGATTTTATCGGAAGGCGTTTTCTCCTGCCGGCATGTCGATGCGGGATCTTCACCCGGACAGTCGTCTGTTTTCCCGGCGTGGACTCCACGCGGAACGTCCCACCGACCATCTCCACCCTTTCCCTCATTCCGAGCAGGCCCAGATGTTCGCCGCTTTCCGCGACCTGAACACGCGTGGCTTGGCGGGCTTCTTCAGTTTTCATACTGGATGCCGCATTCATGGGCAAAGGTGTTAATGACCTGGACGGATTGTCGCACCAGATCCTGCGTGATGGCGATGTCTTTTTCCAAATCCTCGCTGCCGGTCGTGACATCTTTGCTCAAGACCAGAAGGCGGAGGTGGATCCCTTCGAGCGTCTGGACAATCTCATCCTGCAAGCGGAGGCTCATCTTCTTGCGCCCGTCCTCCTTGACGACCAAAATCTGCCGGGTCATTTGCAGCAACTGCGCCTGCAAGTGGCGGGATTCATCGAGAAGGGTCTCCGCCTTTTTCCCCTTGATCTCGAGCGACCGGTTCAGCGTGTCGTGACGGGCGAGCCCCCGTTGCAACTCCCGGTTGGAATCCGTCAACTCCAAGATGCGGCCAGCGAGCTCAGTGGTCAGCTTGGTCCACTTGTTCTGTTGCATAGTTTTTGTAGAAAATCAAAGCGGTCCACTGATATTTCGGATGCCGGGTTGACTCTGAACACTGATTATTTTCCGTCACCTGCGGATGGCGGTCTATGGGGTGAAACCCTACCGGACTCCCGCAACCCCATCCCGCCATCATTCCGCCAGGGTTCAGGGTTGCTTGTCCGCATCCTTCTTCTTGTCGGATTTTTTCCGGCAGGCGTGGCCTTGGCCGGGGCCTTGGCCTGGTTGGCAGCTGCTGGCGCTGGATTCTGTTTCGCGGCTGGAGCGGATTTTTGTTCCTGATGTTTGGAAGGTTGTTGCTGCTTCTGTTGCTGCTTCTGTTGCTGCTTCTGTTGCTGGGGCTGCTGCTGGGGCCTTTGTTGCTGCTTCTGTTGTGGCTGGGGGGCGGGGTTGTGCTTTTTCGGCGCTTGGGAGGGCTGTTGGGTCTGGTTCGATTGCACCTGGGGCTTTTGCTGGTTGTTCCCCGGCGCAGGCTGGGAAGGTCGCGATTGTGCCGGCGGGCTGCTTGGGCGATCCGGATTCTTGTTTTTGTGTCCGGAGCTGTTTCCTGACGGAGCGCTCGATGGCTGGACCTGGTTTGCGGGCGGAGCGGTTTGTGTCTGGGGCGAAGAATTCGCGTGCTGGTTATGTTTTCCACCCGTGGTCGGCTGAACGGCGGCTGGTAGTGTGCGCCCATTTTGGTCCACGACCGGAGCCTGTGTGGTCTGAGGCACCCTTGCGGAAGTGGCGGCGGTTCCCCGCTGTTTTTTGGAGGGGGTGGTTGTCTGGATCACTGCCTTGTTCCCCGCGGCCGGTTGAGGGGATGTGGCGGATGGCTGCTGGGGGGATGCCGTGGAGTTGCGATTGCCGGTGCCCCGGTTGCCGAAGTTGGCGCGCGACGGCCTGGGAACTTGCCGGACAGTTTGACCGGTGCTATTCGCTGTCGCGGCCGTGACTCCCGAAGCGGCCCGCACATTGCCCAAATTGTTGGAAGTGGCCTGGAAGCTTTGTTGCTGCTGCGTCAGTTGCTGGCGGCTGCGGGAACTTGCCTGCCATGGCTGGGCCGAGTTCTGGGCGATGTTCACGACATTCGCCCCTCTGTTGCCGCCGTTTCCGTAGCTGGAATAATCCCACCCCGGCTGCCAGTCGCCCTGGTAAATTTGGTGGCGGTTCCAGTCGAAATCATAGTTCAGCCACGAGCCTACCGCGAAACCAACGCCAAACGTGACGAGCGGGCCGTAATCCTGCGAGTAGGGCTGCACATAGACGATTTCCGGGTCGTATTGCGGGACGTAGAGGTAGTCGGGCTCGGCCGGAACGATGCGGATGAATGTCTTTTCCTTGACGACCACCTGCTGCGGGGTGTTCACGAGGTTGCCGGCAGCCTGAGCCTGGGCGCGGAGTTGTTGGATGGCATTCATCACGTCGGCCGGTTGGACAAGAAACGCCTGGCCCAGACTGGTCGTCCACTCGAGGTTTTGGTCCATCCAGGTGACGACATCGGGGTAGCTGGCCAGGGACTGCACGCTGTTGTCCCACGACTGGTTGGGGATTTGCTTCGGGTCGCCGTTGGCGGCGACATATCGCGAAGCCAGAACAACATCGGATGGTACCGTCGAGGCGGGCAGAATCAGGGCGATCAGCGCATCCGGATAGAGCGCGATCGGGGCGAGCAGTTGTTTCAGGCTATCCGGCGAGAGAGTTTGGGTTGCGGGCAGAGGCTGATTTTGCGGGTTCGTTTGCACGGGAGGCGGAGGCACTTCCTGGGAAAAAAGCGAAGAAATGAGCGAGGCCATGGAAAAGCAGGCAACTCCAAGCACGAGGCGAGGCCGGAAGGATTTGCCCGGTGTGTGTGGGATATTCATGTCATGAACTCTAGCCTTCTCTGGATTCGTTGCTATGGGGTGAACTACCCATTCCCTTCACCCGGACCCCCGCCTGGGGATTGGGCCATGAACAGCTCCCTCATCAACTCCCTGGGGCTGCAATAAACCCCTTGTCCAGTCGCTCTAGTAGTAGTAAGCCCTGTTCTGCTGACGCACAGGGCCTCCAATATACTGATAGCGGCCGCCGTAATAGTAGCGCCCGTTGTGATAATATCTGCCGCCATAGGGGCGTCCACGATAGTAATACGTGCCGTATTCATAGCGGCCGCCATAGTAGTAGCGATTGCCATAGTAGTAGGTGTTTCCAGCGTAGTTCGGGGGAAGCGTATCGTAAGTCCCGTAGCCGATGCCCACTGCGGGGAAAGGGAGAATGATTTGAAAAGGGTTTCCCGGCACGACACAGGAAGTCAGCAAGGCAGATGCAAGGCAGGGGAGCAGGAACAGATTTCGGACGAGTTTCATGGCGGCAGTGGTTTGAGAACCTCAATTTCGATTTGGATTCACGAGAGCAGTTTGGACCCGGGCAGCGGGTCGAACAATGGGGTGTTCACCTCATCTCGATCAAATCCCCGCTAGCCCGGAAAATCCCACACTTCAGAGAAGGCGCGGAGCGGAGCGCTCCCCGGATTTGCCGCGAACTTCCTGCGTTGCGGTGGAAAAAGAGCGGGCGGTGCCCCCCGAGAGACACCGCCCGCTACCCCAAAGAATGGGCTCACACGGAGGTTCGCCCTCCCATCGTTGGCGTTACTCGCGGCGGCGGCGGCGGAGGACCATGACGGTCGTGAGGCTGAAGGCCAGGAGCGCCCAGGTGGTGGGCTCGGGCACGACGTTCAGGTTGCCGGTCACCTCGCTGAAGGTCAGCATTTGGGTGCCGTTGTTGTAGGTGAACGTCTCTGCGCCCGCCGCTCCGCTGGCCGTCCATGTTCCGGTGTAGTAGCCGGTGGAAGACACCGAGGCGAAGTCGCCGGTGTGGCCGCCCGAGAAGTCGAACAGTTTGATGTCCGCTATGTAGTTGGTCAGCGGGACAACGTTCGTGAAGTTGATCGTGAACGCGCCATTGAGGGCGAGCCCGCCGCTGGTGTTCACCTTGATCTGGTCGTAGCTCGTTCCAGGGGCCCCGGTGTTCGCGTTGATTTCGAATTCCGTCGTGCTGCCCGGGTTGAGGGCGAGCGAGGCGACGGTGAGGACGCCGTA
>Ga0316231_1000256_pt1 | contig 82755 bp, 72 predicted proteins | sample TBH18027metaG_FD_206002 | JGI IMG/M metagenome (GOLD analysis project Ga0316231, IMG submission 206002) | Freshwater microbial communities from Trout Bog Lake, Wisconsin, USA - TBH18027 | ecosystem: Environmental > Aquatic > Freshwater > Lake > Hypolimnion/Profundal zone | place: USA: Wisconsin... | reverse complement strand
CGCCGACGGTGAGCGGCACCTTCAACTACACGGTGACCATCACGGATAAGGACGGCCACACCGGCACGTCCAACTGCTCGGTCACGGTCAATCCTCCGGTCAGCGCCACCTGCGTCAGCATCACCGCGGTGCAGGGCGTGTTGATTACCCCGGTAACGATGCAGGGCGTCGGCGGAACGGGCGCTCCGTACACCTTCTCGGCCAGTGGGCTTCCCACCGGGCTCACCATGTCGACGGGCGGCACCATCTCCGGCACGCCGACGGTGAGCGGCACCTTCAACTACACGGTGACCATCACGGATAAGGACGGCCACACCGGCACGTCCAACTGCTCGGTCACGGTCAATCCTCCGGTCAGCGCCACCTGCGTCAGCATCACCGCAGTGCAGGGCGTGCTGATCACTCCGGTCACCATGATCGGCGTGGGCGGAGCTGGCGGACCTTACACCTTCTCGGCCTCAGGACTTCCCGCCGGGATCACCATGTCGACGAGCGGCACCATCTCCGGTACGCCGACGGTAAGCGGTACTTTCAACTACACAGTGACCATCACGGATAAGTCAGGCAACACCGGCACGTCCAACTGCTCGGTCACGGTCAATCCTCCGGTCTCCAGCACCTGCGTCAGCATCACCGCAGTGCAGGGCGTGCTGATCACTCCGGTCACCATGATCGGCGTGGGCGGAGCTGGCGGACCTTACACCTTCTCGGCCTCAGGACTTCCGGCCGGGATCACCATGTCGACGAGCGGCACCATCTCCGGTACGCCGACGGTAAGCGGTACTTTCAACTACACAGTGACCATCACGGATAAGTCGGGCAACACCGGCACGTCCAACTGCTCGGTCACGGTCAATCCTCCGGTTTCCAGCACCTGCGTCAGCATCACCGCAGTCCAGGGCGTGCTGATTACTCCGGTCACCATGATCGGCGTGGGTGGAGCTGGCGGACCTTACACCTTCTCGGCCTCAGGACTTCCCGCCGGGATCACCATGTCGACGGGCGGCACCATCTCCGGTACGCCGACGGTAAGCGGTACTTTCAACTACACAGTGACCATCACGGATAAGTCGGGCAACACCGGCACGTCCAACTGCTCGGTCACTGTCAATCCTCCGGTTTCCAGCACCTGCGTCAGCATCACCGCAGTGCAGGGCGTGCTGATCACTCCAGTCACCATGATCGGCGTGGGCGGAGCTGGCGGACCTTACACCTTCTCGGCCACCGGACTTCCGGCCGGGATCACCATGTCGACGAGCGGCACCATCTCCGGCACGCCGACGGTAAGCGGCACCTTCAACTACACGGTGACCATCAAGGATAAGTCCGGCAACACCGGCACGTCCAACTGCTCGGTCACGGTCAATCCTCCGGTTTCCAGCACCTGCGTCAGCATCACCGCAGTCCAGGGCGTGCTGATTACTCCGGTCACCATGATCGGGGTGGGCGGAGCGGGAGCTCCTTACACCTTCTCGGCCACCGGACTTCCGGCTGGGATCACCATGTCGACGAGCGGCACCATCTCCGGCACGCCGACGGTAAGCGGCACCTTCAACTACACGGTTACCATCACGGATAAGTCCGGCAACACCGGCACGTCTAACTGCTCGGTCACGGTTTCGTGTACCGGCAGCCTAAGTGGCCATGTGTTGCGGGACTGTGACGCAAACGGAACCGGCGACTCCGGTATCGCGGGCGTAACGGTGACGCTGAAGAACTCCAGCGGCCAGGTGATAGCCACCACCCTTACCGCGGCTGACGGACTCTACCAGTTCAATAACCTTCCTGCTGGATCCTATACCGTCGTGGTTGGGATCTCGGCGACCGATTACAAACAGACCCTTGACCCGGATACCGTCAAGGACAGCCAGACCGTAGTAACCTTGGCTTCCGCACAGAATGTTGTCGGCAAGGACTTCGCCTATACCGGCATGAAACCTGGCATAATGCTGACCCAGACGGCCGACAAATCAACCGCTAACTGCGGCGAAACCATCACCTATACCTTTGTTGTTACCGACACTGGCAATACCTGCTTCTATGGCGGCGTGACCGTGGATGACACCTTGCTTGGCGGGCAAATCTTCCACCAGACACCGGTTTCGCCGGGGCAGGCCATTACCTTCACGAAGACCTATGTTGCAAAAGCAACCGATCCCAGCCCGCTGACCAGCACCGCTACGGCTACCGGCCACGTGCCGACAGGTATCGGTCTTGTTGACGTAACGGCGACCGCTGCCGTTTCGACTGTGCTCAAATGTTCCGCGGTCTCCACCACCTGCGTCGGCATCACCGCGGTGCGGGGCGTGGCGATCACCCCGGTAACGATGGTCGGCGTCGGCGGAACAGGCGCTCCCTACACCTTCTCGGCCACGGGACTTCCCACCGGGATAACCATGTCGACGAGCGGCACTATCTCGGGCACTCCCACCGTCAGCGGCACCTTCAGCTATACCGTGACGGTCAAAGATGCTGCGGGCAACATCGGCACGTCCAGTTGCTCGGTCACGGTCAATCCTCCGGTCACGGGCTGCACCTTCACCCTCGGTTACTGGAAAACTCACTGCAACTGGCCGGTGACTTTGCTTACCCTCGGCCAGAAGAGCTATACCCAAGCTGAACTTACCAAGATCCTTAACTCGAGCGTTTCCGGCAACGGGCTGATTTCCCTCGCTCACCAACTGATCGCTGCCAAGCTCAATATTGCCAACGGCGCCTCCACCACCCCGGAAGTGGCGAGCACTATCGCCTCTGCCGACGCACTGATCGGCAGCCTGGTTGTCCCGCCCATAGGAACCGGGACTCTCGCCCCTAGCCAAACCAGCTCGTACGAAAGCGTGCTGGATACTTACAACAATGGCCTTGCTTCCGGCGGCCCGGGACACTGCGGCGACGGATGTCCGACCCCTCCGCCGGTACAGATCTGCACCGGCAGCATCGGCGACTTCGTCTGGAATGACGGTAATGGCAACGGGCTTCAGGACGGGAGTCCGAGCATTGGCTTACCCGGTGTCAAGGTCACTCTGTATAACGTAGCCACCGGCATCACCACAAGCACAACCACCGACAGCAACGGCAAGTACCTGTTTACCGGCCTTTGCGCCAGCAGCTACACGGTGACGGCAGCCACCCCGTCCGGATGGAAACTCTCTCCCAGCCTCCAGGGGACCGACCGGACCAAGGACAGCAACGGCAGCCCCGCATCGGTTACCCTTGCCACCAACAGCAGCAGCGATCTCACCATCGACTTCGGGTTCTACCCGATCCCTGCGACCTCCTGCACCGGCAGTATCGGGAACCTCGTGTGGAACGACCTTGACAGGGACGGCATCCAGGACACCGGTGAACCCGGGATTTCTGGGGTGACTGTGACGTTGACCGGCAACAGCAAGACCTTCACGACCACTACCGATGTCAACGGCAGCTATCAGTTCACCGGCCTGTGCGCCGGGACCTACACGGTCACCGTATCAACACCGTGCACCTATTCTCCTTCGCCCACCGCGCAGGGAGGCGACACGACCAAGGACAGCAACGGCAGTCCGATCGCCACCGTGACCCTTGGGAGCAACTCAACCTCCAACCAGACTATCGACTTCGGCTTCTTCAAGTCCCCGACAACCTCGCAGGGCTCGGGGTGCAGTCCCGGATACTGGAAAAACCACCTTACCAACTGGCCGACTGCCTATCACGTCTCTGACTGCTTCGATACGGTCTTCGGAACCAGTGCCTGCTCGCTTAGCCTGAGCAATTGCCTAAGCCAAGGAGGGGGCGGATTGACCGCTCTGGCGCGCCAGGCATCCGCTGCGCTGCTCAATGCCGTGGATCCCAGGATTAACTACCCCTTGACCGTGGACCAAATCAAGACAGCGGTCAAGAATGCCATTGCGCGAGGCCAGTATACCGACCTGACCGACCTGCTCGATCACTACAACAACCTGGGTTGTCCGTTCTAACCCGCTGAACCAGCATTAAACAAGAAGGGGAATGCCATTGTGGCATTCCCCTTCTTAGTTTCGAGCGCTGAGGACCGGTGCCAACCGGCAGGCTCTGAAACGAAGCACAAAAGTTCCGGCTATCAGCAGTAGGCGATCGAGACGTCCTGCCCCACCAGGCTCCTTCCTTCATCTGTTATGACATCCCATACGTCCGGGCGGTCCTTGCGCACCCTCTCCAGCAGGCTGGCAAGGTTGACCTGGCAGGGCTGGCGCATGCCATGGTACTCCACCAGCGGCCCGAGTGGTTTGAAGTAAATGCCAAAGCGCGACAGTAACCGCAGCAGTGCCGGCTCCATGACGGCATACCATTCAGTGATTCCGTGCTCCACACTCATGCGGACAATACCTTTTATCAATCCCAGTGTGATGCAGGGCATCAGCATGCGCTTCTGGGCCTGCAGGTCGTAATTGCCGGAGTCCTGCTGCGTCTCCAGAAGTTTTCGATACTGTTTGGAGATGGCGAAGCGCGAGACTTCAGCTGACTGTCTCAGAAGAGGCTGCTTGCGGTCGGTGACCAGTTGTATCGGCAGGCTTGCCTGTGGGGAATCCCAATCCGGCAGGATGAGCCTTGCGGTTCCGGCAACCGTCCTGGTGGAGCGATCCAGCAGCAGCGTGTGGACGGAGCGGGTGTCGAAGGCATCCGCCTCCAGTCCCTCGGGATGGTCCTGAGGGTTTTCGAAATCGTTTTCCATGCAGTAAACCTGGTAGCGCAGCCGATAGACCTGTTTCAACAGTGCGGGCGTGTCGGCAGGAACCACGTCGAACAAGTTGTCAAAGGTATGAGAGAGTTTGGGGGAGGCTGCAAAGGTGCTTCTCTTTTCGGTTCTAATTTCGACGTTGTGGTTCATGGTTTACTACCTCCTATGGTTGGTTGCAGTGTCGGACGAAATTCTAAAAGCACATTGCCGTTGCCCCGTTACTATTCTTATGTAGTAACCCCTTCACGAGAGAGCAGAACCTTTATCAAGGAAGAAGATTAATGACAGTTCAGCAGTTTGTGTGCCAAAGACTAAGGGTTAAGGATCATGCATGTATATGCACCCGCCCAAGAAATGCGGCGCGGAAAACGTAAAGAAATCCGACGATTTTCTGGAAAATCTTACGATTCCGGCAGCCGCCATCGACTGTTCCGGTTGAATAAGTACGGGTTGTGGGAGGCTCGGCATGTGCTGCTTTTGGGCGGGAAATGGCGGCGATGTGCCCATGCTGGAGGCATTTTGCGCCGTGCGAGGGCTAGGGCGGGTGGAAGACGCCGCCGGGTGCGCGGCAGCAATGCGGCAAGTTGCTGACGCGGTGGCACACCTCCTGCTTGCGGGAGGTTGCCTGTAGCCTGCACTTAGGTCTTGAGGGCATGGACAGCTTCGGATTTGCCTGCTGGAGGTCATTGCTTTGAGGCTCCTATCGGACGGGCCCGGCGCAGTATCAGGTTTCCGATACGGCACCGTAAATTAACCCGTTATTCCGCCTCCAGACGCAAAAAAACCGGGGGCCGAATATCCAGGTTGAGATATTTCGGCGACCCGGCTGTCTCTGAGAGACCCAATAGGCTTTCCGTCCTGCCCTCACGGGCAGTTTAGTATTATCGTCTATCATTTTTCACAACAGGTAACGGTCGGCACTTTAGCTCGAAACAAGGCGCCAAGGCAAGCCTTTTTTAACCTTTAACCTGCTTTTCTCGATAATTATCCTCGCTGCTGCAAGAAAACCAGGCGCGGCCGCTGATCTGATAAACCGCTGAAAGAAAGGTTAAAGGGGCCGTGCTGAACTCTTGACTACCGCACTCTGGGAACTCAACGCGGCTCTCCTTATTACCACAGGGTTTCGGGGGGACTCACTTCATAGGCGAAGCCAGGTCCCCCTGCCACAGGCATTGCCATGGCCGCATGGTGAGCTATAATTAAGACACATAAGCACTTCTTCATAAACGCTCTGGGCCACTGTCGACTGCCAGGTTCATACAGGGTGGCCTAGGGCTAGATGAGTCGGTCGGCAGCGAATTTCCTCTGTGACCCTGATCCGGCGAAAAATACAGAAAATTAGTCAGTCGCAAGCATCACGATCCACGCAGGTTATCTTGGCTCGGAATAAAAGACAGCACAGGAGGATACAGATGTTCGAATTTAGAAGAATTGACCGTGACGACCCGCTGATGGACGAGATTTATCGGCTCAGGTACCAGGTTTATGTCACGGAATGGGAATTTGAACGGCCTGAGGATCACCCCGGTGAGATGGAACGTGATATATACGACCCTCATTCGGTGCACTTTGCCGCCATCAGGAAAGACTCCGGGCAGATGATAGGCACCATCAGGCTGGTACTCGATTCTTCGCTCGGGCTTCCCCTCGAGAAACACTGCATCCTCGATGCGAACCTGTTCGGGGCACAAAGGATGAAGATGGCGGAATTCTCGCGACTTGCGGTCAGCAAGGATTATCGGCGCCGGGCCACCGATTCGCTGCTCTACGCCGGGCAGGAGATGACCGAGGTGGTGGCGCAGCAGGTGGCCAGCGAAAGAAGAAAGGCCGACAACGACCTCGTGGTAGGGCTTTACCGGTCGGCATATCGGGAAGGGGTGCGCAACTCGGTGGACTATGTCATGGCCGTCATGGCCCGGGGGCTGTTCGTCCTGCTGAAAAGAATCGGCATCGACTTCAAGCCCGCAGGCCCAGAAATCGATTACCACGGCCTAAGAACTCCCTACATGAGAAAAACCAGAGAGCTGGTGCAGCGGATGGCCGCGATAAATCCAGAATGGTACGCGCTCTTCATGACCGACTGAAAAGAAGGAGTGCCTTGCCCTGCAACGGCTGCTGCGCTCCCCTGAGGAAACCGAGGGCGCTTCCTCCGCCATACTTGCGACCCTGCACCGTCCGGCAGGGCGCCGGGTGCTCGGCGGAGGCACGTCCATTTTTTTTCATTTACCAGAACTGCCAATTCCCGGTGCAGAGCACGTAGATCCCCAGGGCCAGATTGGTCACGGCGTGGCAAAGGATGCACTGGGCGACGCTCTTGGTCCGATACAAGAGCAGGTTGTAGGCGGCCCCGGCCATCATCCCGGCCAGGTACAGGTTGTGCTCCAGTCCGAAGAGCGCGGTGGCGATCAGGAACGAGGACCAGGTGAACCGGCCGACGGCGACCCGGGAGAAGTCCGGGGCGATCAGGTAGCGCAGTAAAAAGGAGCGCCAAAAAAGCTCCTCCATGACAGGAACCACCGCGGCTGCTCCGAAGAGCCTGATGCCCGCCAGCAGAGGTGCCGCCGCGCCGAAGACCTGCGGATTATAGCCCGCCGGCGTGCCCAGGGTAGCAAAACCCCAGTCCATGCGGATCCAGAGCAGGAACACGGCAACTCCGAGCGTCACACTGAGCAGGGTCGGCAGGGGGGCGAGCAGGTCCCGAAATTCGAGCTCGCGGTAGCTTTTGCGCAAAAACAGCAGCAGGGCCGCGGTGGCAACGGTCTTGAGGGGGTAGGCGGCGTAAGGAGGCAGACCGGGAAGGCCCAAGGAGCGCAGCACTTCCTCAATGCCGATGAAGGCCATGAACAGTGCGAAGGGAAGCACCTGGGGGGGCAGCTTTGCGGGTAAATTGCTGGCGGCTTCTGTCATTGCTCCCCTCGGGCTGATAAGCGTATTGTAATTAAAATGATCGGCATGTGCTCTGTATTGGCACCGGCTCATGCTGCTGCTGCTCGACCTGCAGGTGAAATGCTGCGTCGGCTCAAGGACGAATTTTCAGCTACCTATGTCGTGTGAATCACGGTTTTGGATCATACAGTCTGCGAACCCTTGGGCGGTATTTCGCCCAGGTCGAAAACCCGGCGGATAGTGCCCTTTTGAATTAGCTGTAACTAATTAAGTGAAGATTTGTTTTCTTGACAAACGTCGCCGAATTTGAGTTAATGCATGCTAGCATCGACTATTGGTGTTGTCACCTTAAAATTTTGGAATAATAGTGTCCCGATGCGCCTGTTGCAGTAGCTACTCAACCTTGACGCCGTTTCTTCTTTGGTCGAGTTTATTCAATGGCCCCTGTGACTGTTGCTTTTATGAAGTGAAACCACTCCTCAGGCGACTTCATGCAAACCTATATCTTTACCGTCGATACCGGGCTCCGGTTGCTCTCTTGGGACAGGAACCTGGAGGCCATCCGCAGGAAAACCAGCACAGAAGTTGCCGGTCGCCTGTATTACGAGCTGCTGCCCCGCCTGAACAGCGGCAAGGGCGATGCTGTCGCCAGAGTCATTCGCTACGGCAAAAAGTTGCAGATAAAGGACTACCAGGTCTGCTGCTTCTTCGGCCTATCTCAGGTCGACGTGGAAATCTCGCCCTGCCATGACGCAGGCGCCAAGGTGTGCGGCGCGCAGGTCACCCTGACCGAACATGCCGGCTGCACCCTGTTTCAGGACCTGCAGCGCTCCCAGACCCTGATCGATATCGGCAAGGTCTCGGTCACCCTGGTCCACGGTGTGAGGAACCCACTGAACGCCATCAAGGGCGCGGTGGTCTACCTCAAGGAGCGCTACCGCTCCGACGCCACCTTCCTCGAGTTCGAGCAGATCATCGAGGAGGAGATCACCAAGCTGGACCACTTCATCTCCCGGTTTCTCAGCACCTCCTTCATGGACCGGGAGATGATCGATACCGACGTGAACGCCCTGCTGGAGAAAATCACCAAGATGACCCGCCTGCAGGCCCGGGCCGGCAACGTCAGTTTCGTGCAGCAGTTCGCCGAGATACCTTTGGTGCGCATCGACTCTTTCCAGTTAGAGCACGCCTTCCTCAACGTCATCAACAACTCGCTGGAGGCGATGCCGGAAGGCGGCAGCATCACCCTCAGCACCTCATGCAGCCGGAAAAACAAGACGCGGTTCGTCGTGGTGGACATTGCCGATACCGGTCAGGGGATGGCACCCAAGGATCTGGGCCCCCCGAAGAAGAAGGACGCGGTGAAAGGGAAGGGGTTCGGCCTCTTTATCACCCGGGAGATCGTACGCTATCACTCGGGCCATATCGAGATCGTAAACGGCAAGAGTGCCGGCACCACCATCAGGATCCACCTGCCGGTGGAGTTGCAAGGAGGGGTTACATGAGAAGCGGCAGAGTTCAGCACACGGTGCTCATCGTGGACGACGAACCCAACGCCATCAAGGTGCTGGCGGCGATCCTCTCCAGCGAGGGGTACCGGGTGTTCCAGGCCCAGGATGTCGACTCCGCGTCCAGGGTCCTTGCCAGGGAGGACGTGGCAGCGGTCATCACCGACATGAAAATGCCCGGCCAGGACGGCATGCAACTGCACGACCACGTGCAAAAGCGCTATCCCGAGATCCCGGTCCTCTTCCTGACCGCCTACGGCACGGTCGACTCCGCCGTGCACGCCATGACCTGCGGCGCCTTCTACTACTTCGTGAAGCCTCCCGAATACCCGAAGCTGCGCGCCGTGTTGGCCCTGGCCGTGCAGCAGCACTTCCTGAAAAAACGCGCCACCCTGGACAAAACGCAGGTGGACCGCGGCCACGGCATCATCGGCGCAGCCCCCCAGATGCTGAGAATCTTCGAGACCATCCACGACATCAAGGACTCGCTGAGCTCCGTCCTGGTCTGCGGCGAGACCGGCACCGGCAAGGAACTGGTGGCCCGGGCGCTGCACTTTTGCTCCGTCAGGAAGGACAAGCCGTTCGTGGCGGTCAACTGCGCCGCCATCCCGCGGGAACTCATCGAGAGCGAGCTCTTCGGCTTCGAGCGGGGCGCCTTCTCGGGGGCGGTGGCCAGGCGCATCGGACGCTGCGAGGAAGCCGGCGAGGGGACCCTCTTCCTGGACGAGATCGGGGAACTCGACCTCTCGCTGCAGGCCAAGCTGCTGCGCGTACTGCAGGAAAAGGAGCTGGAGCGCCTCGGAAGCAACACCAAGATCAAGGTGAAGTTCCGGCTGGTCTGCTCCACCAACCGCAACCTGAAGCAGGAGGTGGCGGCCGGCAACTTCCGGGAGGACCTCTTCTACCGCCTGAACGTGGTGGAAATCACCATCCCGCCCCTGCGCGAGCGCAAGGAGGACGTCGTGCAGCTGCTGACCGCCTTCGTCCACGAGTTCGCCCAGCGCGAAGGGAAGAAGCTGACCGTGGCGGACGAGGTGGTGCGGCTGTTCTGCAACCACCCCTGGCCGGGGAACATACGGCAGCTGCGCAACGTGGTGGAGCGCGCCGTCGTGCTGGCCCGCGGCAGCCGGATCACCGAGCAGTACCTCCCGGAGGAGTTCCAGGCCGCCAGCGAGGGGCGCTCGGAGGGATCCCTGAAGACGCTGCGGGAAATGGAGAGCGAGGCGATCCAGGACGTGCTGCGGGAGTGCCGCGGCAACAAGTCCTCCGCGGCCAAGATCCTCGGCATCTCGCGAAAGTCGTTTTACCACCGGCTGAAGGCGGTGAACGGCGAGGCCTGTCCCTTGCGCTGAAGCCGCCCTCCCGGGCAACTGTAGCTAAAGGTAACAGCTCTCTCCTTGATATCTAATGATTATTTCGGATTCATAAAAAAAGGTGTATCCATCGGATACACCTTTTCTGCATTTTGCTCCGATACCCGCTCCGGTTGTCACCCCTGTAGCCGCCCAGGGGGCGGAAACCGCCCGCTGCGCCCGCCCCCCGGCGCCCACCGGTGAGATTCTAATAATAATACCTGCCGGTAAACTTCATGAAAAAACAGCCTGTTAGCCGCGGCGTCCTTCCCGGTTGGAGCCTTTTACTTAACTCTTCTGCACATATTTCGCGTCATGGTACCTTCCTTGCTCTGTATACGGCATGGAACTCGACGAAAGAAAGATACTCATTATCGATGAAGCAGGTTTCACCCGGGTCTGCTGCGCCATTTTGCAGGACGCGGGTTGCGCCGTGGCCAGCCTGCCCGAGGACGGCAGCGGCCCCCCCTGGGACGAGGGGCACAACTTGGGGCTGGTCATCGTGAGCTACCCGTACGGGGTGTCGCTCTTTGACGAGATCAAGAGGCTCGGCATCCCGATCATCGTGCTGGCCGACCATATCAGCAAGGAGCTCATCGCGCTCCTGGAGGAACTGGAGAAGTCTTTTTGCATGATAAAGCCTCTTGATTTCCTGCGATTCAAGAGCCTGGCGCTTGAGCTGGTTAACCAGGAATTTCCCTGTCACGGAGGATACCGCTTTGTGTAGACCAATCGTTCCCCTTGTGCTGTTGATCCTGACCCTCGCCGGTTGCGGCGGCAAATCGAAGGAAGACCTTTACGCCGAGGCGCAGAAACAGCTGCAGGCCGGCAATGGCAACGGTGCCGTCGTCTTGCTGAAAACAGCCTTGGAAAAGGATCAGAACTACCCGGATGCGCGTCAGGCGTTGGCCAAGGCGTACCGGGTGACGGGGAAATTCGAGCAGGCCGAGAAGGAGCTGAAGAAGCTCCAGCTGCTGGACCCCTCCCGTTCCGGCGTTGCTTTGGAACTGGCGGCGATTTACAACCTCACCGGCCGCGGTGATCTGGCTCTCGCCGAGGCACAGAACTTCCTGAAGAACCACCCGGAAAACCCGGAAGTGTTGGAGGTCATGGGGAGGGGGTTGGCCGCCAAAAGGGACGACCAGGGCGCTGAACTCAACTATCTGCAGGCACTCAAGCTGGAGCCGGGCAGGGCCTCGGCGAAGATCGCTCTGGCGTCGCTCTACGTCGCGCAGGGGAAGGAGCAGCAGGCGCGGGCCCTGCTGGACCAGGTGATTGCCGCTGACAGCAAGAACTCGACGGCCTACAACACCCTGGCACTGCTGGAACTCTCCAAGGGGCATAGGGACCAGGCCCTGAAGTGCTATCAAAGGATCATCGCGATCAGCCCCAACGACGTGCGCGCCCGTTACCAGTGCGGCATGCTCTATCTGGATGCCAAGGACACCGCCAGTGCCATCAAGATAGCCGGCGACCTTTTGTCCCAATTCGGCAAGCGCCCCGAGGGACACATGATCAGGGGGCTCGTGCTCTACCAGCAGAAAAACTACGGCGACGCCGTGGTTGAACTGGAAAAAACGGTCCAGCTCGGCAGAATCCCGCTGGCCCACCATTACCTCGGCCTCAGCCATTACAACCGGGGCGAGTTCGAACTGGCCTTAGCGCAGTTCAACAAGGAACTGGACCTCAATCCGAAGCAGTACCAGGCGCGCCTGCTGATTGCCACCATTTGGCTCAAGCAGAAAAAGCCGGACGAGGCGATCAGCGTGTTGGAGAACGCCCTGCGCATCGACCCGAAGAATGCGCTGGCGCACAACGCCCTGGGAAGCGCCTACCTCGCCAAGGGGCAGCCGGACGAGGCGATCAAGGAAATTAACCGCGCTCTTGAGCTCGACCCCGGGCTGGTGGATGCCCACCTGAAAAAGGGGTTGTTCAGCCTCAGCAAGGGAAACGCCCAGCAAGGGGAGATTGAACTGGAAAATGCCGTGCGCGTCGCACCGGAGCTCCTCAACACGCGCTTCGTGCTGGCCGCCTTCCAGATGAAAAACCGGCAGTTCGCCAAGGCGGAGCAGACCTTCAGAAAAGGAATCACCGGGCAGAAAAGCGACGCGCTCATGTACAACTCGCTGGCCCAGGTCCTCTTCACCGAGAACAAGGAAGCGGAGGCTCTGCAGAGCCTGCAAAAGGCCAAGGAGGTCGATCCGGGCTATTTCGCCTCCTACTTCAGCCTGGCACAGTTCTACGCCAGCAAGGGGGCCTACGAGAAATCCCTCAACGAATATGCCGGAGTACTCAAGCGTGACCCCGGAAACGTCCTGGCTCTCAGAAGAATGGCGCTCAGCCTCGAGGCGAAAGGCAAAAACGCGGAAGCCTTGACTTACCTGGTGCGGGCCAAGGAGACCAAAAGGCAGGATGGCTACCAGGCACTGGCAAACTTCCAGGTGCGCCGCAGGGAACCCGACAAGGCGTTGGCGACCCTCGAGGAGGCGCTCAAGGCGGAACCGCGCAACCCGGGATCGCTGGAGCTCAAGGGGCAGGTGCTGGCCAGCCAGAAAAAGTACCCCGAGGCGCTCAAATGCTTCGACCAGTTGGAAGCGCAGCAACCCGAGCGGGCGCTGTTTCTGAAAGTCGGGGTCTGCCTGGCGCAAAAGGACAACGCCAAGGCGCTGGAATATGCCGCGGCCATCGTCAGGAAGCGGCCCGAATCCGCCTTCGGGTACTCGGTGCTCGCCTCCGTGTACCAGGCGCAAAACGACCTGGCGCGGGAGACGGCGGCGCTCAAGGACGGCCTGAAGGCCGAGCCGGGCAACGACAAGGTGTCCATGACGCTCGCAGGGGTGTACGCCAGCAGGAAGGACTACCCGGCGGCCCTGGCGAGCTACCAGGACCTGCTCAGGAAAAAGCCCGACTACGCACCCGCCGTGTTCGGCCAGGGAGCGGTGTACGAACAGATGGGGAAAAAGCTGGACGCGGAGAAGAAGTACCGGGAGGCCCTGAAAAAGGCACCGGAATACGTGCCGGCGCTCAACAACCTCGCCTACCTTTGCGCGGCAGGGCGGGGGAACAAGGCCGAAGCGCTGAAGTTCGCCACCAGGGCCCTGCAGCTGCAACCCAAGGACGGCGGGATCCTGGACACCATGGGATACGCGCTTTTGGTGAACGGGAAAAAAGACGATGCCAGGAAGGTGCTGGAGCAGGCCGTGTCGGCGCTCCCCAGGAACCCCGTGGTCCACTACCATCTGGCCCTGGCCTACCGGGACCAGGGCAACCGTGCCCAGGCACTCAAGAGCCTCCAGAGGTCGTTGGAGTTGGGTGACTTCCCCGAAGCTAACGCAGCAAAACTTCTGCTTGCCCAGTTGAAAGGGTAGGCGAGACAGGCGGCTTAGATGGCCTTACTACTTTTCATACTGGGGGATGGCGCGCTGTCGATCGGCTCGCTGTACCTCGCCTTCGTCCTGCGCTTTGGCTCCATGCCGGACACCCTCTACCCGCTCACGGTCAACGGTGCGGGGAGCCTCGCCGTCTTCGCGCTGGTCGTGGTGTTCACCTCGTATTTCATGGAGTTTTACGACCGCGAGAAGAATGAAAAGTTCCTGGAGACCCTGGTAAGGGAGTCGGTGCTGGTCTGCACGCTGTTCTTCGTCTTCTCCTCACTGTACTACATGGTGCCGGAAATCATGTTCGGCAGGGGGCTGCTCGCCCTGGCGCTCGCCTCCTTCGGCATCTTCCAGTTCCTCTGGCACCTTGTCGTGCGCAAGAGCCTGAAGCACCCGGGGCTCGCAAGCCGGGTGCTGGTGCTCGGCACCGGCCCGCTGGCACAGCAGATGGGAGACCTCATCACCGCCTCCAACAGGAACTACATCCTCGCCGGCTATTACAACTGCGCCAATGAGGCGGTCGAGGTCCCCACGCGCGATGTGGTCAGTAACGGCCACGGCCTGGTCGCCGCGGCGCTCGCGGAGAAGGTGCACAAGATCGTGGTCTCCCTGAGCGAAAGGCGCGGGGTCTTTCCGATGAAGGACGCCCTGCGCTGCAAGTTCAGCGGCATCGAGGTGGACGACGCTCCCTCCTTCTACGAGGAACTCACCGGAAAGCTGATGATCGAGAGCGTCACCCCGAGCTGGTTCATCTTCTCCAACGGCTTCCGGCTCACCGTGCTGTTGCGGCTCGGCAAGCGCATCGCCGACGTGGTCTGCGCGGCCCTGGTGGGGATCCTGGTGGCGCCGCTCGTCCCCTTCGTCGTCCTGGCGATCCGCCTCGACTCACCGGGGGGGGTGCTGTTCCGTCAGATCAGGGTCGGGGAGCAGGACCGGCTCTTCGAACTCTACAAGTTCCGCACCATGCGCCAGGACGCCGAGAAGCTGACCGGCGCGGTCTGGGCTCAGAAAAACGACCCGCGGCTCACCAGGATCGGCGGATTCATGAGAAAAACCCGCCTGGATGAGCTGCCCCAGCTCTACAACGTGCTCAGAGGGGACATGAGTTTCGTGGGGCCCCGCCCGGAGCGGCCGGAGTTCGTCAGCAAGCTCGAAGAGAAGATCCCCTTCTACGGCAAGCGCCACTTCGTGAAGCCCGGGTTGACCGGCTGGGCGCAGGTGAAGTACCAATACGGCTCCTCGGTGGACGACGCCGTGGAGAAGCTGCGCTATGACCTCTATTACATCAAGAACCTCTCCCTCACCCTGGACATTCTTATCGTCATCGAGACGGTCAAGGTCGTGCTCTTGGGTAGGGGGGGACGCTAGGAGGAAATACCATGAAGCAGATGTTTTTTCGCCGTCTCGGCTGGCCGCGGGCAGCCCTTCTCCTGACCCTCTTGCTGGCTGCCGCCCCCGCGCTGGCGGCGCAGCCTGCCGCCCCGGCCACCGCCCCCGCGAGATCAGCCGGCAGCGTGCCGGGATCCTCCGATGATTACGTGATCGGGGACGGCGACTCGCTGAGCATCTCGATCTGGGGGGAAAAGGAACTCGGCGGCACGGTGAACGTGCGCCCGGACGGCAAGATCACCCTGGAGGCCATCGGGGACGTCACCGCCGCGGGGTTCACACCGATGAAGCTTGCCGATGACCTCGCCGAGCGGCTCAAGAAGGTGGTGAACAAGGCCATCGTCACCGTCACGGTAACCGGTATCACCAACAACAAGGTGTATCTTTTCGGCGGCGGGGTCGCGCCCGGCGTGCTGAACATGGCGGACCGCACCACGCTGCTTCGGCTCTTCTGCCGCCTGGGGAGCCTGAAGACCGCGGATTTGGAGCGGGCCTGCATCTACCGGGACGGCAAGAAGCTCGACACCGATTTCTACGCCGTGCTGGTGAAAGGGGAGCTGGCCAAGGACCCCCCTCTCAAGCCCGGCGACATCATTTACGTGCCGGACAACGAGGCCAACAAGATCTACGTGATGGGGGCGGTCATGGCTCCCAAGTCGGTGTATCACCGGGAGGGTCTGCGGGTGCTGGACGCCATCCTGGAGGCCGGCGGCTTTAACAAGTTCGCCAAGGAGAACGACGTCATGGTGTTCCGCAAGGGGGCCAAGGAGATGATCGAGGTCAAGGCGAAAGACCTGATCAAGGAAGGGGACCTGAGCCAGAACATCCGGCTGCAGCCCGGGGATTTGGTGATTGTGAACGAGGGGATCTTCTAACAAAACCGGAGCGGACCGATGCCTCAAAGCGAACTGGAAAAATATCTGAGAATCATCCTGAAGAGGAAATACCTCTTCATCGGCGTCGCGCTGGTCGTGGTGTCCGTGGTGGCCTGGGGGAGCTTCTTCCTGCCCAGGGTCTACGAGGCGAGAAGCACCGTCTTTATCGAGCGCAACATGATCAAGGACATGGTGAAGGGGGTCACGGTGACTCCCACCTCCGTCGAGGACCGGGTGCGGGTGCTCAAATTCGCCATGCTGAGCCGCGAGTTCGTGCTCAAGGTGCTGCGCGGCCTGGACCAGGATGCCAAGACCAAGAACGACCTGCAGCTCGACGAAATGATCAAGAACTTCCAGAGCAAGACCGACATCAACATCCGCGGCAACGACCTCTTCATCGTCACCTTCCGGGACAAGGACCCAAAGCTCGCGGCGGACTACATCAACGCGCTGGTCAGACGGTACCTGGAGGAAAACATCTCGCAGAAAAAGGAGGAGACCTTCGGGGCCAATGCCTTCATCAGCGAGCAGGTCAATGTCTTCAAGAAGAAGCTGGATCAGACCCAGGAGGCCATCATCAGGTTCCGCCAGCAAAAAGGCGTGTACATGTCCCTCGACGACAGCAGCGTGGTGGCGGAGATCAAGGGGTACCAGACCGAGATCGAGACCCAGAAGATACACCTGAACGAGCTGTTGGCCATGAAAAAGAGCCTGCAGCGCCAGTTGCGCGGCGAGGAGCCCTTCACCGTCGCGCTCCTGACCCCGAAAAAGAACCTCGGAGGCTCCGGCCAGATCGGTGCCCTGGAAAACAAGAAGAAACAGCTCATGGTGAAGTACACGGAAAACCACCCGGAGGTGCTGAAGCTCCAGGCGGAGATCGAGATGCTCAAGAGGCAGCCGAACGCCGGCGCGGACAGCGGCCCGGGTGAGCCCGAGATGAGCGCCGTCAATCCGATCCACCAGGACCTGAAGCAGAAGCTGCTGCAGACCGAATCGGAGGTCGAGGCGGTGAACGCCAGGCTCAGTCAGCTGCGGGCCACCATCTCCGGCAAGGAGCGCGAACTGCGCAACATCCCGGAGGCCAAGAAGAAGCTGGGCGACCTGGAAAACGACAGGAACACCCAGAAGGGGATCTACGACCAGCTGGTCATGCAGCAAGGGAAATCCGAGGTCTCCAAGCAGATGGAGGTCGAGAACAAGACCACGACCTTCCGCATCGAGGACCCCGCGGTGCTTCCCACCAAGCCGGTGAGCCCCAACAGGGTGAGCATCATTCTCCTGGGGATCGTGGCCGGGCTGGGGGCGGGATTGGGCTCCGTGTTCCTCAGGGAGTCCCTGGACAGCACGGTACGGGACACCCAGGTCATCAAGAAGATGGGGTTCGAGGTGCTGGCGGTGATCCCGAGCATCTACAACGAGGAGGTCGAGAGGCAAAGGAGGAAGCGGGACCTGCTGTTCTATGCCTGCTCCGGGGGATATTTCCTGCTCATCTGCCTCGCTTTGCTGCACGAGGTGCTGGGATACACCTACATAGAGGCGGTGATCGCCAGTACCGGGCTGAGCATCTAGAGTGCCCGGAGCGCCAAGGCTCAGCGGGGCTGTCCGACTCGCATCACGAACCATCTCCCCCCTCAGGTTGTGCGTGGGAGTGTCAAAGATCCAAAGGAGCGCAAAAGTGAGCAAAATCGAGGAAATCCTGGAACGAGCGACGCTGCTGCGTGAGGGGGCGCTTCCCATGGAGGAGCCGTATCGCAAGCAGCCTCAGGTCCCGAACCACAACGTGTACGACGTCCCCAAGTTGCACCAAAAGGTCGTCAATTCCTCCCTCGTCACGGTGAACGCGCCCGATTCGGCGGTACGGGAAGAGTATCAGAAGCTCAAGTCGATGCTCACCAAGCTCACCAAGAGCGACGACTTCAAGAACGTGATCATGGTGACCAGTGCGCTTTCCGGGGAAGGGAAAAGCATTACCGCGCTCAACCTGGCGGTCACCATAGCGCAGGAGTACGACCATACGGTGCTCCTGGTGGACGCCGACCTGAGGCGCCCCTGCGTCGAGAGCTATCTCGGCATTCAGCCGGGCATCGGTCTGGCCGACTGCCTGGAGCACGGGGTCGAAGTCAGCAAGGCACTGGTGAAGACCGGCATCGGCAAGCTTTCCATCCTGCCCGCCGGCAGCAAGGTACCCAATCCGGTGGAACTGCTTTCCTCCAACAAGATGGGCGAGTTCCTCCAGGAACTGAAACTTCGTTACAAGGACAGGTACATCATCGTGGACACCCCGCCGGTGCTCCTTTTCGCCGAGGCCCACGTCATCGGCTCCATGGTGGACGGCGTCATATTTGTGGTGCGCGAGGGGATGGTGCCGTTTCAACAGCTCAAGGAGGCGTTCAACCTGATGAAAGGGGCGAACATTCTGGGCGTGGTGTACAACGACGCTGCGGTCAGCCGCTCCGACAGTTACCACTACTACTCGAAGTACAAGACGCGCTAGATGAGCGGACATTATGCGTATTGAACTATCCACACTGCTTATTGCTGCCGGATTGCTTGCCATGGCCGTCATCCCTTCTCGATCTCGCGCCGAGCTGGTGGTAACCCCCGGTGTCTCGTTTCGCCAGGAATACAACGACAACATACACCTGGTCCAGCACGGGCAGGACGATTTCATCACGACAGTCGGGCCGAAGATCACCGTCGTCTGGCTGCAGGACCCCTCCAGGCTGACCCTCGATTACGGCCTTGGATTCATGCTGTTCGCCAAGCATCCGGAGAACAACAAAATCACGCTCGATCAGGCCCAGACGGCCCTGCTGCAATCGACCTTCAACCCGGTGAAGGACACCCTGTTTCTGAGGCTCTCCGATACCTACTATAGGGTGCCGATAGACGAAAGGAGGCCCGTCGTTGTCGGCAACCTCATCACCAACATGACCAACACCAACGACCTGCTGGTGAACCCGTACCTGGAAAGGCCCCTGACCAAAACGGTCACGGCCCGGATCGGATACCAGTATGAGAACGTTTGGTACAATGAGGACGCCGGGAACAATACCCAGATACACACGGCCGATGTGGGCCTCACCAAGGAGTTCACCCCGAATTTCTCCACCAGCCTGTCGTATCGCTATGTCCTGCACCGAGCCGCCAAATCGGACTCCTATAACAACCAGATCGAGACCCTGGGGGCGGCCTGGCAGATTATGCCCCGGGTCTCCTTCAACGGCTCGGTGGGAAACACCACGTTCGAATACCAGGGTGGCGGCCGCACCAACACCAAGTCCCTGGTATGGACGGCCCAGGGGGCCTACCTCATCAATGACAAGTTCAGCCTGGACGGTGGCTACTCGGAGAATTACGCCGACTCCGTGGAGCAGGGAACCATGAAGAACGAATCGGTGAAGGTGACGCTGTCGTACCTGGGGAGACTACCCTTGGCAGTATCCTATCAAAAGACGAACAGCATTTATCTGGACCTGAGCAGGGAGGACCGGTCCGACGGCATCACGGTCGAGTCGAACATCCCCATCAGTTTGACACCACGTCTCAACGGGCATATTTCCGGGACCTATTCCACCTACCAATTTCTCCCCGCCAATGAGAAGGTATACAAATACAGCGGGTCGTTTTCCATGGAATACGAGATCAAGGTGACTAAGATCGCCTTTGGCTACACCTATAGTGTCAGTGACTCCAAAAGCGTTGCCAACGATTATAAAAACAACATTGCCTTCGTGCAGGCAAACTTCACCTTTTGACGAAGGACCGGTAACCGACATGTACGAGCAATTCTTCAACCTGAAAGCCAAGCCTTTCGACCTGGTCCCCAACCCGGAGTTTCTCTTCCTGAGCAAGGGGCACAAGAAGGCGATCACCTACCTGGACTACGGGATCCGCGAAAAGGTCGGTTTCATCCTGTTGACCGGCGAGGTCGGCTCCGGCAAGACGACCATCCTCAGGAACCTGATCAAGGAGGTGAAGGAGCAGATCGTCCTCTCCAAGATCTTCAACACCAAGGTGACCTCGGACCAGCTCATCGCCATGATCAACGAGGATTTCGGCCTGCAGGTCAGCGGCAAGGACAAGGTGGCGCTGCTGCGGGACCTCTACGAGTTCCTCATCGAGCAGTATGCCATCGGCTGCCAGCCGATCCTCATCATCGACGAGGCGCAGAACCTTTCCGCGGAGCTTTTGGAGGAGGTGCGCATGCTCTCCAACCTGGAGAGCGACCGGGCCAAGCTGCTGCAGATCGTCCTGGTGGGCCAGCCGGAGCTGCGCGCCACCCTGGCCGGGCCCGAGCTCACCCAGCTGCGCCAGCGCATCAGTCTCACCTGCCACCTGAAGCCGCTGACCGAGGGCGAGGTGACCCAGTACATCTACCACCGCCTGGCGATCGCCGGGAACCGGGACGCCGTCGTGCTGCCCGACGAGACCTTCGAGCTGATCTACCAGTTCAGCCGCGGCATCCCCCGGCTGGTCAACATCATCTGCGATTTCCTGATGATCTCGGCCTTCGTGGAGCAGACCCGCGAGATCTCCGTGGAACTGGTGCGCGAGGTGGTCGGCGAGCTGGAAGAGGACAACAGGTACTGGGCGGGGAACACCCCGCAGAGCTCCCGGCGCCTGGCCCTGGAGGACGCCGGCCTGGCCCGGCGCATAGAGCGGCTGGAGGGGCTCGCCGACGACCGGTCCCTGGACCGGCGCGTCGAGATGCTGGAGACGCTCGCCGACGACGGCTCCCTGGAGCAGCGCGTCGGCCTCTTGGAGGGGGCCGTCGGCGACGGCGCCCTGGCCCAGCGCGTCACCCTGCTGGAGCAGGGGCTGCAAGCGGTGGCGGGAGCCTGCACCCTGGCGCCGGAAGCTCAGGACCCGGACGGACCCCGGGCGTCCGCGGAGCAGCTCGCCAGCCTGGAGAGCTGCCTGAACGCCCTGGCCCTGGAGCACGAAACGCAGCTCAAGGCGCTCGCCGCCAGCCAGGCCGGCTTGCAGCGCGAGCTGCAGGCAGTGAAGGAAAACGCACAGCACCTGGAGGAACTAAGCCAGGCGCCGATCGCAACCGGCCGCAGGGGGATGCTCAGATGGCTCACGGGCTCGTGACGAACGCACTGACCATCGACGTGGAGGATTACTTCCAGGTCAGCAATTTCGAGAACCGGATCTCCAGGGGAAGCTGGGACTATCTCCCGGTGCGGCTGGAGCAGAGCGTCCCGAGGATCCTGGAGCTCCTGGAGCGCTACCAGGTGCGGGCCACCTTCTTCGTGCTCGGCTGGGTCGCCGAACGGATGGGTCCCCTGGTGCGCAGCATCCAGCAGGCCGGCCACGAGATCGCAAGCCACGGCTACAGCCACCGGATCGCCTACGACATGGCTCCCGAGCAGTTCCGGGAGGACCTGAGGCGCTCCAAGGGGGTCATCGAGGACGCGGTCGGGGTCCGGGTAACGGGCCACCGGGCCACCAGCTACTCCATCGTCCGGCGCAACCTCTCCTACCTGCAGATCCTGACCGAAGAGGGCTTCCTGTACGATTCCAGCATCTTTCCCGTGTACCACGACCGCTACGGCATCCCGGAGTGGGAAAGGTTCCCCCGGCAGGTGGCCGAGCAGGGGTATCCGCTTTACGAGCTCCCCCCCTCCACCTACCGGACCTGCGGCTACAACCTCCCCATGGCCGGCGGCGGGTACCTGAGGCTCTTCCCGGTCCAGCTGATCTCCTACTGCATCAGGAGGATCAACGAGGTGGAGCGCAAGCCGGCCGTGCTCTACTTCCACCCCTGGGAACTCGACCCGGACCAGCCCAGGATCAAGAGCTCCCTGGCGACCAGCTTCCGGCACTACAACAACATCGCCGGCACGGAGCGCAAGCTGGCGCACCTTCTGGAAAGGTTCCGCTTCGCCACCATGCACGAGCTGATGGAAGCGACGCCCGCGGGGGTCCCCTCATGAACGCCTGCGCCCAGAACTGGTACGCCCTGTACGTGAGGTCGCGTCACGAATTCAAGGTCGAAGACGAGCTGGTCTCCAAGGGGGTGCAGGTCTACCTCCCGGTGGTGCGCAAGTTCCGGCAATGGAAGGACCGCAAGAAACTGGTGGAGTTCCCGGTGTTCCCGAGCTACCTCTTCGTGCAGATGCCGCTTAAGGACGAGATCTTTCACGAGGTCATCAGGACCCGGGGCGTGGTCTCCCTTTTGAGCGCGCGCGCCGGCGTGCCGACCCCGGTCTCCCCGGCCGAGATCGTTTCCCTGAAACTGCTCTTCAACTCCGGCGCCGAGGTGGACGTCTACCCGCACCTGAAGGAAGGGGCGCGGGTCAGGGTGGTGGGTGGCAGCCTGACGGGCGCCGAAGGGATCATCGAGAAGAAGGGCGAGCACCACATGCTGCGGGTCAACGTGGGGCTCCTGGGGCGCAGCGTCGGGGTGAAGATCTTCGCAGAGGACGTCGAGCTGCTCTAAGCGTATTTCCCGGGCCCCCCTGCAGGCGGGGAGCCGCCCGGAGCCTGGGCCGTAACGCGGTCCGGGGGCCTGCCGTGCCTTCGGGCGGCAGCCGCCGCAACCAGAACTATCCAGAAAATGCTGCTAGGTTACTGCCGCCATGTAACTGAAAGAGCGGAGCCGTGTCCGGGCCAGGGGGAAAACTGATGAAGGTTCTCAGCATCGTGGGCGCCCGCCCGAATTTCATGAAGATCGCGCCCCTTTGCGATCAGTTCGCCCGCTCCTCGGTGACCCACGTCCTGGTGCATACCGGCCAGCATTACGACCACCGCATGTCACAGCTCTTTTTCGAGGAGCTCGGCATTCCCAAGCCGGACCGGGACCTGGGGGTGGGCTCCGGCAGCCAGGCCCAGCAGACCGCCGAGATCATGAAGCGCCTGGAGCCGGTGCTCCTGGAGGAGCGGCCCGACCTGGTGCTCGTGGTGGGGGACATCACCTCCACCATGGCGGCCGCCATCACCGCGGTGAAGCTGGGTATCCCGGTGGCGCACGTGGAGAGCGGGCTGCGCAGCTTCGACCGCTCCATGCCCGAGGAGATCAACCGGCTTTTGACCGACGCCATCGTCGACTACCATTTCACCACGGAGGCGAGCGCCAACCGGAACCTGGACCGGGAAGGGGTGGCAAAAGAGCGCATCTTCTTCGTGGGCAACACCATGATCGACACGCTGCTGCACCACGTGGAGCGCGCCTCCCGGTCGAGGATACTGGAGACCCTCGCCCTTGCTCCGCAGGGGTACGCGGTGGTGACCCTGCACCGCCCCTCCAATGTGGACAGCCCGGAGCAGCTCGGGGCCATACTGAGGTCCCTCGAAGAGATCTCCCGCGAGCTGCCATTGATCTTCCCGGTGCACCCGCGCACCCGCGCCCGGATAGAGGAGTTCGGCCTGGGGAGTCTTTTGGCCCGGCCCGGCGCGCACGGTCCGCTCAGGAGCGGCATCCATGTCAGCGAACCCCTGGGCTACCTGGACTTCCTCAAGCTCACCAAGGAGGCGCGGCTCGTCTTCACCGATTCCGGCGGCATCCAGGAAGAGACCACGGTGCTCGGCGTTCCCTGCATCACCCTGCGCTACAATACGGAGCGCCCGGTCACGGTGACGACGGGCACCAACGTGCTGGTCGGAGCCGACACGCAGCAGATCGTCGCGCAGGCGAGGCGGGTGCTGCGGGGCGGCGTGCGCAGCCACGCGGTGCCGCCGCTTTGGGACGGCCGGGCGGCGCAGCGGATCGTGGATCTCATCGTGAACGGCCTTACTGCGGCAAGCGCCGAGCTTGCGGCTGCCGGCCCCGAATCGTCAGCTTCGGCCGCTGGACCTGCTGACCCTGCAGGTGCCGGGCCCGTCCCCTGGTCCGTCGCCGGTCCCCCCGTTTGACGCGGCCTTTTCCCCTCACCTGCGAGCGCCGGTTGCACCGGGCGCCAAGAAAGGACCCATGCTGGTAATCAAAGCCTACAACGAGAGTTATCGCGAGCGCTGGGACGCCTTCGTCATGCAGTCCGGGGAGGCCAGTTTCTTCCACCTCTGCGGCTGGAAGGACGCGGTGGAAAAGAGCTTCGGACACCGGCACCACTACGCCCTGGCGATGCGCGACGAGGAGATCTGCGGCATACTGCCGCTTTTCGAGGTGAAGTCGCGCCTCTTCGGGCACTCCCTGGTCTCGGTTCCCTACGGGGTGTACGGCGGGATAGCGGCGCAGGACGCCGAGACGGGTACCGCCCTTAGAAAAACCGCGGAGAGCCTGGCCGGTCTCATCCAGGTGGACTACCTGGAGTTGCGGGGCGGCGTGTCCAACGAGGCCCCCTGGCACGGCAAGGAACTCTACGTCACCTTCCAAAAGGAGATCCTGCCGAGCATCGAGGCCAACCTGAGCGCCATCCCGAGAAAACAGCGCGCCATGGTGCGCAAGGGGGAAAAGGCGGGGCTGGCAGCCAAAGTCGGCGGCCTGGAGTTCCTGGAGGTCTTTTACCCCATCTACGCCGAGAACGTGCGCGACCTGGGGAGCCCGGTGTACCCCCGGGACTTCTTCAGGAACCTCATGGAGAGCTTCCCGGACTCCTTCATCCTCTCGGTCTGGCAGGGGACCAGGATGGTCGCCGGGGTGCTCACCTTCGTGCACAAGGGGGCGCTGCTCCCCTATTACGGCGGCGGCCTGCGCGACTGCTTCGAGTCCGCGGTCAACGACTTCATGTACTGGGAGCTCATGAAATACGGCTGCCAGCACGGCTTCACCCTCTTCGACTTCGGCCGCTCCAAGAAGGGTACCGGGTCCTACCGCTTCAAGAAGCACTGGGGCTTCGAGCCGACCGAGCTCGATTACCAGTGCTACCTGGTGCGGGCCAAGGAGATGCCCAACGTATCCCCGCTCAACCCGAAGTACGCCGTCATGATCAACGTCTGGAAGCGGCTGCCGCTGCCGGTCAGCAACTGGCTGGGTCCCAAGATCGTGAGAGGGATCCCTTAACCGCCACCAAGGTTTCTCAGGCCCCGAGACGGAGTTCATGCCATTCAACTCACTCAGATATTTCCTCTTCCTGCCGGTCGTTTACCTGGTCTTTTGCCTTGCCGGCGACCGGGCGCGTTGGGGCGTCCTGCTGGGGGCAAGCCTGCTGTTCTATGCCTCCCTGCAGATGCGGTCCCTGCTGGTCGTGCTGCTGCTGGTTGGGGTTATCACCTACAGCTTCGGGATCTGGCTCGACCTGGTTCAGGAAGATAGGTTCAAGCGGGCTCTGCTGGGATGCGGCATTGCAGCCAACCTGCTGATTCTCGCTACAGTGAAACTCTGGCCCTTGCTCTCCGAACGGCTGAAAGGCGCAGCGCAGGTTAAGCCGGTGACGACGTTCGTGGCCATCGGGGTGTCGTATTATGTCTTTCAGGCCATATCCTACCTGGTCGACATCTACCTTGAGATGGAAACACCGGAACGGCATGCGGGATACTTTGCCCTGTACCTGGCCTTCTTTCCCAAACTCCTCCAGGGGCCGATTGAGAGAGCCGGTGATCTGATCCCGCAGCTTAAGACCAAGTATGAGTTCAATTACGAAAACATGCGCTTGGGGACGCTCCTGTTCGCCTGGGGACTTTTCAAGAAAGTCGTCATTGCGGACCGGCTCAACCTGTACGTGAATCCGGTTTATAATGACGTTCATGCCTTTACCGGCCTGCCGCTACTTCTGGCGACCTACGCCTACGCTTTCCAGATTTACCTGGATTTTTCCGGCTACACCGACATGGCTCTGGGGAGTGCCCGGCTTTTCAACATCAACCTGACCCAGAACTTCAACAGTCCCTATCTGGCCACTTCGGTCGCCGATTTCTGGCGCCGCTGGCATATCTCCTTCTCCCGCTGGATACTCGACTACCTATTCAAGCCGTTACAGATGCAGTGGCGTGCCCGGAAGAATTGGGGGACCGCCGCCGCACTGGTCGTCGCCTTTCTGGTCTCCGGCCTCTGGCACGGGGTCAGCTGGGGGTTCCTGATCTGGGGCGGTTTGCACGGCTTCTTCATGGCCTGCTCGGTTTTTTACCGGCCTTACCAGAAGAAACTCCATAAGGCACTGGGGTTGGAGAAGACCAAACTCCTGAGGGTCTGGCAGGTCTTTGTGACGTTCAACCTCGTGAGCTTTACCTGGATCTTTTTTCGGGCAAACAGTCTTTCGGACGCACTGCACGTCTGCGCGCAAATATGCACGCCCTTCAAGTCGCCGGCCTCGGCCTTTCCCGAATTCGATACGACGCATGGCGCCATTATCGTCCTTTCACTGGGTCTGATTGCACTGTGCCGCTACCTGAAAAGCTGGACGCCGTTTGTTTCCTTCTGGAACGAGAGCGCTTTCTTTCGCTGGTTTGTCTACTATTCCTTCGCCATGATGTTGATAAACCTTTCAATGAGTTCATCCAGATTCATCTACACCAAGTTCTAAATGGAGAAATTTTTCAATAAAATACTTGTCCTGATCCTCTCTTTGGCGGTTACCTGTTTGATTCTGTTCGCAGTCACCAAGCAAACAGGTACGGACTTGCCGCCCAGCGAGTTTTATTTCGTGAATGAGCTGCGTCGTATTTACACGCACGGTGACGCCGACGTCATAATCCTTGGGAACAGCAAAGCGCTGTCGTCGCTGTCTTCGCAGGTGATTACCTCTGTTACCGGTCTGACGGCGTATAATTTGGCCATCAGTTCTGCTGACCTGCTTACCAGCAAGCTGACCGTCGAGACCTATTTGAAAAACTGCACCGTTCCGCCAAGGTACTGTTTCCTGGAAGTCTCCTGGTTTTCCTTTAACGGAATGCGCACCGAGTTCAAATCATCCTTCGCGGCAGATCTGGCATTTAACGACCTGCAGCCTATGTATTATTGCTATGTTTATCCCGCTATTTTACAGAAAATGGTCCTGAAAAGCGAAGCCGGCATGATCAGTTCACTCAATAAACTGACCGATTATGCTTTGATGCCGGAAGTGTCTCCACAGAAGAAGTACCTCGATTACAGTTTGAAATTTACCAGTTCGGCGTCCGGGGCCGTTTTCGACCGGAAGGAAATGCTGAAAATCTTCCCGAATCAAAAGGCCGGAATAAGCTCCCTGCTGTACTCCGCTCTTGGCGACATAGCTCGATTGTGCATCGCCAACAATGTCCAACTCATACTGTATACCGCACCCGAGCTTCCGGAATATACCAGGGAACAGCTGGACAAAGAGGTCGTCAAACAGCGGATACGAGCGGTAGCTGCAAAATATCACGCCAGATACCTCGACTTCACCGTCGACGGGAATTACTGGGATCCCGCTTTTGTCGGAGAGCTGACGGATTCCCACCATCTCAATAATCCGGTCCATTTCACCCGATACTTTGTCAGGACCGCGCTGCAGAGCGCGAAATAACGCCGCCTGCGGCCCGGCCACGTGCCGGTTTTGGACAACACTGGCTAGGTGCCCTACATGAATATACTTTTTCTGGTGCACCGCATCCCCTATCCGCCCAATAAAGGCGACAAGATCAGGTCCTTTCACGAGATCAAGTATCTCGCACGGGAGCACAACCTCTACCTGGCCTTTCTGGTCGATGACGAGGGGGACCTGCAATACCTGGAGGAATTGCGCAGGTACTGCGTCGATCTGGATTTCGCGCTCATCAACCCGCGGCTTCAGAAGATCAAGTCCCTTCCCTATCTGCTGACCGGCACGGCGCTGAGCGTACCGTATTTCTATTCGCCTAAGCTGCAGGGCGCCATCGACAAGAGGCTGGAAAGCACCGCGATCGACGCGATCATCTGCTTTTCCTCCCCCATGGAGGAATACGTGTTCCGGGCCACCGGCCAACGCGCGGCCCTGACGGTGATGGATTTCGTCGACGTCGATTCGGATAAGTGGCGCATGTACGCCGGCTTCAGCAGCTTTCCCTGGTCCGCCGTGTACCGCCGGGAGTGGAAGGCGCTCCAGGCCTACGAAAAAAGGGTAGGGGAGGCCTTTGACTGGAGCCTCTTCGTTTCGGAGAAGGAAGTGGAACTGTTCAGCTCGTTTTGTCCCGGGTCGAACGCGGCGCCCATCGCCAACGGCGTCGACAGCGGCTACTATCGGGCGGCCGACCAAAGCCGCAGGAGCGGACCCTTTCAGATCCTGTTCGTCGGCGCCATGGACTATTTCCCCAACGAGGATGCGGTGCTGCATTTTGCCGGAGACATCCTCCCGCTGGTGCGCAGGGAACGGCCGGACGCCAGGTTCCTGATAGTGGGAGGCAAACCGTCCAGGAAGGTGGCCGCCCTCGCCAAAAGCGATCCCGCCATCACGGTGACCGGTTTCGTGCCGGACGTGCGCCCCTATCTTGCAAAGGCGGACGTCTTCGTGGCTCCCTTCCGGATCGCCCGCGGGGTGCAGAACAAGGTGCTGGAGGCCATGGCCGCCGGCGTCCCGGTGGTCGCCCGCCCCGAGGCGGTACAGGGGCTGCGCGCCCCGGACGGGCACCTGAGGGTCGCCAGCGAGTGCGGGGCGTTTGCGCGGGCCGTGCTGGAATGCGCCGCCGCGGGCCCCGCCCGCCAGGGCGCCATCGACGCGGCGCGCTGCTACGTTCAGCAGCACTACGACTGGCAAAGGAATTTGCACGGGTTGGACCTGCTGCTGGGCCCTGCCGGCACCAGGTAGTCCGAGGGTCTCCCCGGCGCAATCGGATGGTGCGGGGAGGGGAGGGGGAAGCGCTACCCCCTCGCCAGGTTTCAGGCGGGAACTGAGCAGCGAAGCGTCGCTGTGGGCTTTCATCGGGGCGAGGGACCATGTTCACCATTCTAGCGAACCAAAATCTGCCGCGGCACAGCTTCCCTCCGGGGCCGGTCCTGGCGCCGACCCCCCGGGCGATCCTGGCGGGCGGGGAGACCTATGAAAACGGCAGCCTGGCGGTCGCCTTTGACGGGGCGATCTACAATGCCCGCGAGCTCCGGGACCTGGTGCCGGGCCCCCCGGGCACGACGGCCGAACTGATAGGCCGTCTCTACGAGCGCTTCGGCCTGGACCTCCTGCTGCGGCTAAACGGCCCCTGCGCCCTCTGCATCCTCGACAAGCGCACCGGCCGGACCACGATCGCCACCGACCGCTTCGGCATCCGCCCCGTCGTCTACCTGGGCTCGCCCGGGATGCTGGTCTGCGCCGGCAGGATCCGCGACCTCCTCGCCGTCCCCGGATGCGACCCCGGCGGGCTCGACCTCGGGGCGCTGGTGGACTACCTCAACCTCTCCGCGGTCCCGACACCGCGCAGCGCCTATGCGAAGGTGCGCAAGCTCGCGCCGGGGCATTTTCTCACGGTCTGGGAGGGGGATCTTGCCCCCCGCCCGCAGCGCTACTACGATCTCGACTACTCCCCGGCCGGGCGCAGCGACGCCGAGCAGCTCGCCGACCTGCCGCCTGCCATCGAGCGGGCGGTGCAGACGGTCGTCGCTGCCGAACTCGGGAACGGCCGCACCGTGGGGGCCTTTCTTTCCGGCGGCACCGATTCCAGCACCGTCGCCGGGATGATCGGCAAGCTGGAGGGGGGGGTGAAAACCTTCTCCATCGGCTTCGACGAGCCGGGGTACAACGAACTCGACTACGCCCGGCTGGCAGCCCGGCACTTCGGCACGGAGCATCACGAGTACACGGTCACCCCGGACGACGTGCTGAGCGCGGTCGAGGCCCTGGTCGACGTCTTCGACGAGCCCTTCGGCAACGCCTCCGCGGTCCCGACCTACTTCTGCGCCAGGCTGGCCGGCCGCAACGGGGTCGACACGCTGCTGGCCGGGGACGGGGGAGACGAGATCTTCGGCGGCAACGAGCGCTACGCCGCCGGGCGCGTCTTCAGCGGCTACCACAAGATCCCGGCGCTGCTGCGCAAAGGGCTCATCGAGCCGTTCTTCGCCGTTGCTCCTACGCGGCACCCTTTTTTGGAGAAAGGGAGGAAGTACCTGCGCCGGGCCAACATCCCCCAGCCCGAGCGTTTCTTCTCCTACCACCCGGTGGCGGCGCTCGGCATCGGGGGGATCTTCTCCCCCGACTTCGTCCGGCAATTGAACGGACATGACCCCGACGCCTGGGCGCGCGAGCTCTGGGAGCAGGCCCCGGCCGACAGCGAGCTGAACCGGCTTTTGTACCTCGACATGAAGTTCACCATCACCGACAACGACCTCCGGAAGGTGACCGGCATGGTGGAGAAAGCCGGGCTCAAGGTCGCCTATCCGTTTTTGGACCACCGGCTGGTGGAATTTGCCGGGCGCATGCCGGTGGGGCTTAAGGTGCGCGGCACCCGCCTGCGGCACGGTTTCAAGGAGGCGCTGCGCGACTTCCTCCCTGCGGAGATCATCGCCAAGCAAAAGCACGGCTTCGGGCTCCCCATCGGGGTGTGGATCAAGACCAAGCCGCGCATCGCTCAATTGGTCGCCGACACCCTGCTGGCCCGCAGCTGCTCCATCCGCCCCTGGTTGCGCGAGGGCTTTCTCGAGGAGATCTTCCGCCTGCACCGGGATACGGGGGCGGCCTTTTACGGCGATTTCATCTGGCACCTGCTCATGGTGGAACTGTGGCACCGCAAGCGGACCTAGGCCGCGAGCGGGAGCCACCCGCGGCCCTTTCGGCCGCGCACCTGCACCAGGCCTTACGGTCCGATTCCAGCGTTAGACATCCAGAAAAGGAAGGGTTACCCATGAAAGCGATCTTGACGGCATTGGCGTTTCTGCTGGTATTCTCCACGGCGTGTCAGTTGGCCCAGGCGGCCAGTCAGAGCCCGGACCTGGTACCCGGCCTGATGGACAACTGGTACCACTACAACCAGGGCATGGAAAACATCCAGAACGGCTCTTACGAGCAGGCCAACAAGGAGTTCGACTACTATCTCAAACACCCCGACATGCATCACCACATGTTCGGCATCGCCCACTTTGGCAAGGGGGTGATGTTCCTCAAGCTGCAAAAGCTCGATCAAGCGCTGGACGAGTTCAAGCTCGCCATCGCCAACGACCTGCATCCGGCCATGCCCATCTCCGCCAACGCCTATCTCAACATGGGGACGGTCTACATGAAGAGAAAGGCCTACGACGATGCCATCAAGTCCTACGAAAAGTGCATCTCGTTCGACCCGGCCAACGGCGACGGCCATTACTACCTCGGGTTGGCCTATCTGCGGGCGGGCAACCTGGAGAAGGCGGCACTGGAATCGGCCGAGGCGCAAAAACGGGGGGTCCAGTTCACCGCTTTGGAAGAAGACCTGGCCGCCGCGAGAAAACAGAAACTGTCCAAGACGAGCTCCGACTCCGACAAGCCCAAGAAAAACAAGTCCAAAAAGAAAAAGGACGACTCCGACCAATGACCCGATTGCTCAAGGACATCTACACGTTCCGGGAACTCATCGCCGCCCTGGCCTGGAAGAACATCATCGTGCGCTACAAGCAGGCCTACCTCGGGCTGATCTGGACCGTGCTCAAGCCGCTGCTCTTGGTGCTGATCTTTTCCGTGGTGCGGAGCTTCATCGGCATCGACACCAACGGCATTCCCTATCCGGTGCTCACCTTCGGGGCGCTCCTGCCCTGGGTCTTCTTCCAGGAGGCGACGGCCGAAGGAGTCAACAGTGTGGTGTCCAACGCGCAACTGGTGAAAAAGATTTATTTCCCCAGGGAAATATTCCCCCTCACCTCGGTGCTCACCAAGATCGTGGAACTGGTGATCAACTTCGTCATCTTGGCGGGGCTCATGGCCTTTTATCGCTTGGCTCCCACCTACCACATCGTCTGGGTACCCTTGATCATCGGTTATGCCATCGTGGTCTCGCTCTGTCTAAGCCTGGCCGGCGCCGCCATGAACGTGTATTACCGGGACGTCACCTCGGCTTTGCCCATCCTGATTTCCCTGTTCATGTACCTTTCCCCGATCATCTACCCCATGGCGCTGGTGAAAAAAACGCTTTTGGTCAACCACTCGGCTGGCGAGTGGTCGCGGGCCTGCTACACGCTGTATACCATCAACCCTCTGGTGGGGATTATCGACGCCTTCCAGAAGGTGATGTTTTACGGGCAGCGTCCCGATTTCGCCATGCTCTGGCCGGGCGCCATCCTGGTGTTTGTCGCGCTCCCCTTCAGTTATCTTTTTTTCAAGAGAGCCGAAGCGTACTTTTCCGATGTCATCTAACCCAGAGTTGCGAGCGATAGAAACGACATGCCTATAATAGAAGTCGAGAACCTGACAAAGGAGTACAAGCTGGGCCAATTCACCAGCCTGAAGCACGGCGTGGCCAACGCCTGGGCCCGGCTGCGGGGCCTGGAGCTCGAGACGCCCGTCCCTTTCCGAGCGCTTGACGGGGTGAACTTCACCGTGCAACAGGGGGAGGTGCTGGGTATTATCGGCACCAACGGCGCGGGGAAAAGCACGCTTTTAAAAATGCTGGCGCGCATCAGCGTGCCGACCAGCGGGCAGGTGAAGGTGCGCGGTTCCGTGGCGCCTCTCATCGAGGTCGGCGCGGGCTTGGTCGGCGATCTCACCGGTCGCGAAAACATCTTTCTGAACGGGGCGATCCTCGGGTTGTCACGCAAGGAAATCAGGAAGAAGTTCGACGAAATCGTAGGCTTTTCCGAGCTGGAGCGCTTCATCGATACCCCCATCAAGCGTTACAGTTCGGGAATGGCCGTGCGTCTTGGCTTTGCCATTGCCACGAGCGTGGAATCGGACATCCTGATCGTGGACGAGGTGCTGGCGGTGGGAGACCTGGCCTTTCAGCGCAAATGCTTCGACCGCATGGAAGACATGATTAAGCGCCAGGGTAAAACGGTGCTCATCGTCAGCCACAACATCCGCCAGATAGAGCGCATGTGCAAGCGGACCATGCTGCTCGACCAGGGGCATTTGGTTTCCGATGGTGATTCCAAGACGGTCTGTGACGAGTTCTACGCCCGAAGCCAAACCAAGATCGCCTCGGTGGCTGCCGGGTCCGCGGTGCGCAGGGGGCGTTACGAGTCGACAGGCGAGATAGAGCTGCTGGGGCTCACTCTTGAGGACGCTTCCGGCCGCGCGCTGGAGCAGACCAGTACGGCGGCCGCCTTCTCCGTCAAGGTAAGCTTCAGATGCCACGTCGATCTGGAGAACGTGACCTTCGGCTTGGGAATACACACCACGGACTTCGTGTACCTGACCACTCACAACAGCGAGATAACGGGATGCAGGCCTTCGCTCAAAGCCGGTGACCATGCAGTTTATCTGCACCTGGCGCACTTTCCTCTGCTCCCCGGCGTGTATATGTGGCGATTGGGTATTTCCTGCGGGGAGACCTACCGGACGGCTTTCTACGGCGAGAACCTGTTGCAGACCTTGGTGGTCGCACCCGAACAAGGTCGCATCCCTGCCTCCATGCGCGAAGGCTTCTTTTCTCTCGACGGAACCTGGGATTTCTGCGCTTCGGCCGGCGCATCGACGGGGCAATCACGTTTGTCCCAGGCCCCGCCCCAATCGGCATGCTTCCCGGGGCGGCCGTGACACCGGTGACCGGAGCCCCGCAGCAGGTCTTCACCTGCAGGATTTGCCACTGCCGCGCCGCCCACGAAGCCTTTCAGGTGCGGGAAATGATGTTCGGATCGCGCGAGGAGTTTGCCTATTTCCAGTGTGCACGCTGCGGCTGTCTGCAAATTGCCCAAATTCCGGAAGATCTTCACCGGCATTACCCCGCCGGCTACTACTCGCACGCGGCAACGCCCGGCAGCGCCCCCCCCAAGGTGTTCCGCTCGGCCTTGGAGCGGCTGCTGATCTGCAATGCCTTGTTCCAGCGGGGCTACACCCTGAGCCGCTTCGCGAGGCGCTTCATTTCCTTGCCCGATTACTTTTTCCGGACACGCCCGGAGCTTCTCAAGCGTGCCGGGGTTCGGGATTTCTACGCGGCGATACTGGACGTCGGATGCGGCAGCCAGGCGCAATGGCTCTCGGACCTGCGCTTGGCCGGGTTCCGCAACCTGCTGGGCATCGATCCTTTCGCCGATGCCGACCTCCAGGTTCCGGGCATGCCGGTGCGCAGGACAGACGTCGTCTCGTTTGCCGGGAAGTGGCAGGGGAGGTTCGATCTGATAGCGCTGCATCATTCTTTGGAACACATTCCCGACCAGTTGGCAACCCTGCGCGCAGTCCGGGCCCTGTTGGCTCCCGACGGCACCTGCGTAGTACGGATTCCCACCGTTTCATCGCTGGCATGGAGTCGCTACGGCGTCAACTGGGTCGAACTTGACGCGCCTCGACATCTCTACCTTCACTCAAAGCACAGCTTGAAAACCCTGGCCGCACAAGCGGGACTCGACCTTTTCGATATACACTACGACACCACCGCATTTGAATTCTACGGCAGCGAGCAGTATCAGCTGGACGTTCCACTGACTGCACCGCATTCGCTGTGGGTCAACCCGCACAGCACCCTGTTCCCGCCCGAAAAACTGCTTGAGTTTGAGGCAAGCGCCCGACAGGTGAACTCCGACCACAATGCGGGACGCGCCTGCTTTTACTTGCGCCAGGCAAGGTAACCGATCACCTGCACATTCCGTGCAGTGAGACAGCTAAAGGAACGGGGATGAGGATCGCAGGCGAACATCAGAAGCACAAGGCGGTCGTCTGCATGACGACCTTCAACCGGATTGATTGCGCGCGCATCAACCAGGAAATCATCAAGCTCAACTACGCCCGCCCGCTTCCCATCGTGCACGCCTGCTCAAGCGAGCTCTACCGCAAGCACTGCGAAGACCTGCTGGTGTTCCAGGAGCCGGCGCTGCTGCAGCAGGGCGCGCTCGGCTTGCTGCAGCAGTCGCTGGCCGCCGCGGTGCAGGCCTATGCTCCCGAGTACATCATCCACCTCGAGGGCGACACCTGGATCATGGACGAGCGGATCATCTACCAAATGATTCAGCAGATGGACCGCAGGCGCGAATTGATGATCTGCACCTCCGTTTGGGACGAAGACCAGCTGGCGTTTCGCTACCTCAAGCAGCCGAGCGCCGGGCTGCGCCTGCAACTGGCGCTCGCCGCGGGCCTCCGGAAGCTGGGCTGCGATTACCAGCTCACCTGCCGGGACAGCCTCGCCACCCAGTTCTTCGTGATCCGGGCCACGCCCCGGGTGCTGGAATGCTTCCAAACCCTGGAGCCGATACCCGGGCTCGATCTGGAGCAGGCGTTGTACCGCTCCTTCATGAGCCGTTTCGGGCCGGCCAACATCCTGCGTCAAAAAGTGCGGGAACCGATCCACCCCTTTAACCGGCACGTCTGCGAGGCGCTTGCCCTTTACTCCCAGCACTGGCCGGCCCGGGGTACCGCCAACGACGAGCGCGATCCGACCCACCCCCGCTACATCTCCCCGGCCCGGGAAGGAAAGCGCGAGACCCTGCTGCGCTTCCCCTCGGTCCGGCGCGGCGCCGAGCTGCAGCGGCTCTTGAACGCCCGCGACTTCGATTACTACAACCCCGGGGCCTGCCGCACCTAGATCCGCAGCACGAAGAGGGCCCATGCACCCTGAGACCTGCCAGATACAGCTGAGCGCCTTGTTCGGCGACGCCCCCCCGGGGGTGCCGCGCAGCAGCACCGCACGCGCCGCGCGCACCCTGCGGCAGGCCGACTCCGTCGGCGCCTGGCTGCTGGACCGCTGCGCCGGTGGCGCCGCCTGCTGTTTCCTGCGCCGCCGGGCCGAGGAGGACCAGTCGCTGCACCTCACGCTCTCCGGAGCGTACGCCCTGGACGCGGCGGCCGCCGGAGGCTGGCTCCTGGTGGCGGCCGACCCCGGGGAGCCGAGTTACTGGCTGCCGCAAGCCCCGATGCTGCGCACCCTCGACGGGCAGGGGCACATCCTTTCGGAGCGCCGCGCCGAGCTTGCCGCACTGGCTCTCCATGCCGGGCGCTGCACGGCCCAGTTCGACCTGCCGGGCGGCTTTTTCCTGGACCTCGCGGTCTGGCAGCTGGCACCCGGCAGCGCCATCGTGCGCGAGCTGCAGTCGGCCTCCGCGCTGGAGCGCGGCCCGTTCTTCCTGTGGGGCTCGCACACCACCTACCGCAGGGCCGCGGACCTTTACCTGCACCTCGTGTACGGCCACGCCTACGAGGGGCGCTTCGCCTGGCCCCACGGACGCAAGATCTGCTCGGAAAACGACGCCCACGCCCTGTACGTGACCTTGTGCGGCCTCCAGCTCGCCACCGGGAAAAGCCTCTACGGGCTGCTGAAGCAGCAGCTGCTGCTCTCGGTCCTGGACCGGCAGGAGCCGGACGGCGGCTGGCACCACGGGGAGTGGACCGGGGATATGGAATCCCATTACCGGCTGCACTGCTCGGGGATGCACCTGCTGCTGGATGCCCTGGGCGAGGGTGACGACCCGCAGCTGCGCCGCTCGCTGGAGCGGGCCGCCCTCTTTGTCGCGGGGCGCAGCGACTCCATCGACGCCGGGGTCTGGTTCCTGCACGACTCCCTCGAACACGGCTTGGAAGCGTTCCGCAAGGGCCCCTTCTCTTTCGTGAGCTCCCGGGCCTTCGGCAAGAGCCAGGCGAACATGCTGGTGCTCAACACCCACCTGGACACCTCCGTGGCCCTGAGCCGCTACGGCGCGGTGACCGGCGACCAGCAGTTCGCAGGCAAGCTGGAGTCCGCCGGCCGCGCGACCCGGGCGGTCCTGGACGCCCGCCCGGCAGAGTGGCTCTACGGCCCGCTCTTTCGTGCCATCGGACTTACCTTCCTGCCGACCCGGCAGGCGCAGCAGCTCCCCTGGCAGCTGCGCGCCCTGAAGAGGATCGCCTGGAAGTACCTGATCCCCGGGCTCCCCGCGCTCAAGGCGCGCTTCCCCCGCCTGGTCATGCCGGGAGGCTACATCGACCGCGAGTTGACCCTGCGGACCTGGGCCGTCGACTACCAGAGCATCAACCTCATGGACCTGACCCGCTACAGCCGGCGCCAGGCGGACCGGGAGCTCTTCGCCCTGAGCGCCGCCTCCCTGCGCAGCACCATGGAGAGCGGCCTGGCCCAGCGCTGGAAGGAGCTCCCGGGGAAGGAGTACGCCGCCGGCTTCCTGGCGGAGGCGCTGTACCATGCCTGCCTCAGCGACCCGGGGGCGCAGTACAGGGCCTGGCTGGCGGAGACGGTACTCGACCTTCAGGACCGGCAGCAGGGGCTTCCCCCCTCCCTCCTTGGGGGCAACGCCGAGGCCGTCGGGGTAGCCGACCAGCTCCCCTGTCCCGCGCCGGCCGACCGGCGCCTGCGGGTGGCCAACCTGAGCCGTGGCGGGGTCGCCGAGATCCTCGCCATCAATCCCGGTCCGGAGGCGTTGCCGCTGGTCTGGGAGTCCGGGGGGCTCCCCGGGCTGGACTGGAGCGACGCTCACGGGGGCGCCCTGCTGGGCCTCCCGCTCCAGGTCCCGGCGCGGGGCTGGATCTGGGGCAAGGCGGCCTGCGTCCGCCTCGGGGAGGCGGCATGCGCGTCGCGGTCGTAGCGCCGGAATTCCCGCCGGAACTCGGAGGGGTGGAGACCTACGGCTACCAGTACACCCGGGAGCTCGCGCGGCGCGGCCACCAGGTGACCGTCTTCACCTTGCGGCACCGGCAGGGAGAGGTCTGCATCCCCGGGGTGACGGTGGTCCCCGGGCTGAGCCTTTGCCGAAACCTGGACCGGGCGTTCCTGCACGAGCCGGCCGCCGAGGTGTGGCACGTGATGAATGCGGCCTATTCCTGGCTCGCCGGGGAGCGGGCAAACGTGGTGGTTTCCATCCACGGCAACGACTTCCTGCGCCCCTACTACCCGGTGGCGCGTCCCGGCCTGTCCCGGCTCCCGGGGCTCTGGCGCCTGCAGCGCTTCATGGCGCCCGTCGAAGAGTACCTGGGGCGCCGTCTCACCCCGGGCCTGCTGCGCCGCACGCTGCCCAAGGCCCGGCACATCCTGTCCAACAGCCGCTATACCGAGGAGGTCTTCCTGCAAAGTTTCCCCGAGTGCTCCGGCAGGACCTCGGCCGCCATGGTCGGGGTGGCGCGGGAATTTTTCCTGGCCCCGCGGCCTGCGCCGCGGCCCGGCGCCCCCACCCAGCTGGTAACCATCTGCCGGCTCTCGGAGCCGCGCAAGAACGTGGACCTGGTGCTGCGCGCCCTGGGGGTCCTGCAGCAGCGCTACGACTTTCGCTACAGCGTCATCGGGGACGGCCATCTGCGCCCGGGCCTGGAGCAACTCTGTGCCGAACTGGGGCTCGCGGGGAGGGTGAGCTTCCACGGTTTTCTCCCCGGGGCGGAGCTGACCCGGCGTCTCGCCGCGGCCGACCTATTCGTGCTGGCCTCCTCCGCCCATCCGGAAAGCCATGAAGGTTTCGGTATCGCGTACCTGGAGGCCAATGCCTGCGGCACGCCGGTGCTTGCCGCCCGCCTGGCGGGCGCCGTGGAGGCGGTTGAGGACGGGGTGAGCGGCTACTTTGCCGAGGCCGTGTCGCTACCTTCCCTGGCGGCAAGCCTGGAGCGGTTCCTCAAGGGGGAGCTCGTCTTCGAGGCAGCGGCCTGCCGCGCCTTCGCCGGCCGCTTTACCTGGGAAAAGGTGGTCGACCACGCGCTTAGCTTTTACCCCGGCGGTACCCAGGGCCCGAGCGACAGGGGGGAAAACCGTGGCTGAGGGCAAAGAGCTGATCTCCGTCATCATGCCCTGCTTCAACGGCGAGGCCTTTCTGGAGGAGGCGGTGCGCTCCGCCCTGGGGCAAAGCCACCCCGAAGTCGAGCTCCTGGTCGTTGACGACGGGTCGAGCGACCGCTCCCCGGCGCTCCTCGAGGCGCTGGGCCGCGAGTTCCCCGGGAGGCTGCGGGTCTTCAGCCAGAAAAACAGCGGTCCCTTCCCCGCCCGAAACCTCGGGCTGAGCCAGGCCCGGGGGGAGTACATCGCCTTTCTCGACGCGGACGATTACTGGGCCCCCGATTGCCTGGCCCGGCTGCACCGGGCCCTGGAAGGCGCCGGCGCGGACCTGGCCTACTGCGGCTGGCAGAACGTCGGCAACCTCTCCAGCGGCAACGAGCCCTACCTGCCGCCCCGCTACGAATCGGAGGACCCGGTGCAGAGCTTCCTGCGCGCCTGCCCCTGGCCCATTCACGCGGCGCTGGTGCGCAGGAGCGTCATCGAGGCGCTGCACGGCTTTTCGGTGCGCCGTTTCTCCGCCATGGACTACGACCTCTGGATCCGGCTCCTGGCGGTTACCGCCAAGCTGGTACGGGTCCCCGAGGTGCTCGCCTTTTACCGCTGGCACGACGCCGGGCAGATCTCCGCCGTCAGGTGGCGCCAGGTGCTGGACGCCTGGGCGGTGCGCCGCGACTTCGTCAGGGAGAACCCCGGCCTGGTCGCCCATATAGGGAAGCAGGAACTGCGGCAGCTGGTGGATGGCTTCCTGTACCGCTCGGGATACGCGGCCTACTGGAAAAGGGACGTCGCCTCGGCGCAACTGCTGTTCCGCAAACTGCTTCCCACCGGGTACTGGAAGTGCCGCGACCTGCGCCACCTGCTGCCGGCACTGCTCCCGGAAAAACTCTACCGGCGCTTCATGAGCTGGGTCGCGCTGCAGGACGGCGCGGGAGGCAGCCGGTGAAAACACACCCGCAGCGCCTGGTGATCCTGATGTACCATATCGTCGCCGAGCCGCTCAGCGCGCCCGAGGTCAAATACGCCTGCCCGCCGCAGCAGTTCGAGCGGCACATGAGGTTCCTCCGGGCGCGGCACCCGGTGGTCGCCCTGGACGAGGTGGAGTCCTGGCTCACAGGCGGCGGCGCTCTCCCCCCGGGTGCGGTCGCGGTCACCTTCGACGACGGCACCAGCGATCTTTACCATAACGCCTTTCCCGTGCTGCGCCGCTACGGCATCCCCGCCACCATATTCCTGACCACCGGGGCGCTGGGCGCCAGCAACCGCTGGGCCGAGGACGGCGGCCTGCCCCGCAGGGAGATGCTTTCCTGGGACCAGGTGGAGCAGATGAGCCGCTTTGGCATCAGCTTCGGGGCCCACACGGTGAGCCACCCCCGGTTGAACCTTGCCGGGGCCGAGCGGGCGCAGCAGGAAATCGAGGGTTCCCGGGACGCGGTGCAGGCGAGGCTGTCCCGCCGGGCCGCGCACTTTGCCTACCCTTACGGGGCCTGCGACGCCGGGATCCGTTCCCTGGTGCAGCAGGCGGGCTTCTCGCTTGCCTGCTCGGTGCAGTCGGGCTTCAACACCAGGGGGGCCGACCCCCTGCTGTTGCGGCGCATCGAGGTGTACGGGGGGGACCGGGTCTGGAACCTTTCCCAGAAGATGACGTTCGGCATGAACGATTCCAGCCGGCTGTTCCCGCTCAAGTACTACGGGCAGCGGCTGCTGGACCGCTTCAGGTAAAATAACCCCGGGGTCGCCATGGATCTAACCGTCGCAGTCTGCAGCTACAACAGGGCCCCGCGCCTGGCCGATCTGCTCGTCAGTCTCGCCAGCCAGGCGACGCCGGCAGGGGTGCTGTGGGAAATCCTGGTGGTCGACAACAACTCAAGCGACCGGACCGCCCAGGTCGTGGCCCAGCTGGCGGCCGGTTCGCCGGTTCCCATCCGGTACCTGCTGGAGCCGCAACAGGGGATCGTGCCGGCCCGTAACCGTGCCATCGACGAGGCCGCCGGCAGCTACCTCGCCTTTATCGACGACGATGAAGTCCCCGGTCCGCGCTGGCTGCAGGCCGCCTGGGACGCCCTGGACCGCGAGGGTGCCGATTGTGCCGGTGGCGCCATCCGGGTGCGGCTGCCGGATGCGGCGGGGCCGGGCTGGCTCGGGGGGGAGCTGCTCGGTTTCCTGGGAGAAGTCGATTATCGCCCGGAACCGTTTTGGGTGGAGAGCCTCGCCACGCCGGTCTGGACCGGGAACGTCGCTTACCGCAGGGCCCTATTTTCCGACGGACTGCGCTTCGACAGGCGCTACAACAGGGAAGGGGACGCCCCGGGAGGGGGGGAGGACTTTATCATGTTTCGCACCTTGCTGGAGCGCGGGGCGCGCATCCGCTACCGCCCGGACATGATGATCGAGCACCTGGTGGAGCCGTTCAAGCTGCGCCGCAGCCATTTCCTGCAGCTCCATTTCGCCGCCGGACGCCAGCAGGGGCGCTGGGGAGCCGGGCGCTACGGGCGCAGTTGCTGCGGCATCCCGCTTTTCATGGTTTCCCTGGCGCTGCGCCAGCTGGGCAAGACGCTGCTGGTGTATCTGAACCGCGATGCGAGCGCGCTGCGCCAGGCCATGAACGCGAGCCACGCCTTCGGCATGATCGCGGGGCGGCTCAAGCGCTGGCAGGACGAAAGAGCCGTGCGATGCAGGTAGACGTCATCATCTGCACCTACAACCGGGCCGGCAAGCTGGCCGCCGCGGTCCAAAGCGTCCTGGGCGCCCGGCTTGCCCCGGAGCATGCGCTGCGGGTGATCGTGGTGGACAACAATTCCAACGACGCCACCGCGTCGGTCCTTCATGAGCTGGAGCAGCGTTTCCCCTCCCGGTTGCTGAGGGTCCTCGAGACGCGCCAGGGGAAATCGCACGCCCTCAACGCGGGTCTGCTGCATGCCGAGGCGGAACTGGTCGCCTTCACCGACGACGACATCGCGGCGGACCGCTGCTGGGTCGCCGGGATGATAGAGGCGCTGCAACGCAATCCCGACTGCAGCTGTTTCGGAGGCAAAACGGTCGCCCTCTACCCCGAGCACCTCCCGGCCTGGCTCGATCTGGACGGCTCCATGGGGTTTCTCAGGAGCGTCTTCGTGGACCGCTTCGACGGCGAAACCGAGATGGAGTACGGCAAGGGGACCGTCGCGCGCACCCCGGCCGGGGTGAACATGTTCTTCCGGCGCGAGACCCTCTTGAAAAACGGTCCCTTCCGCACCGACCTCGGTCCCCAGGGAAAACAGCTCGGTTTTTCCGAGGACACCGAGTTTTGCCAGCGCCTGATCGACCGCGGCGAGCGGTTCATCTATGTCCCTGCGGCCGCGGTGTACCACCCGGTGCATGAGGACCGGCTTGACAAGGGGTACCTGCTCAGCTGGCAATACCGCTGCGGCAGGTCCGAGGTGCGTAAAAAGGGAGGCTACGGCTCCTGCCCGCGCCTTTTTGGCGTGCCCCGCTACCTGTTCAAAAAGGGGGCCCAGCATCTGGCCGGTTACTGCGCCGCACTGCGGGGGAAGCGGAGGTTCTATCACCAGCTGAGGCTGTACTACACCGCCGGAGAAATTCTCGAGCACCTCGTGCTGGCGCGCGGCCACGGCGGCTCTCACTGATGCGCGACGCCCTGCCCCAGGATCTCGTCAGCGTCATCATCCCCGCCTTCAACGGGGCAGGGCACCTCCTGACCGCGCTGCAGAGCGTGGCGGCGCAAAGCTATCGCCCCCTCGAACTGATCGTGGTCGATGACGGGTCCACCGATCCTACCGCTTCGCTGGTGCACCGCTTTGCGGACCAGGCGCGGGAGCCCGGGTTCCAGGTGCGCTACCTGTTCCAGGAAAACGGCGGCCCCTCCAAGGCGCGCAACACGGGGATACGGAACGCCTGCGGCAGGTACCTTTCCTTCCTCGATGCCGACGATGTCTGGCTGCCGGAAAAAATCGGCAGGCAGATGGCGCTCTTTGCCGCCGCGCCGGCGCTCGACCTGGTTTTTTGCGACGCGCTGGTCACCAGGGCCCGCGACGGCGTGGCCGGCGGCTTCCGGACCCTCAGGGACAAAGGGCTCGACAGCAGCTTTTTCGGCCATCCCTATCTGGTCCTCGAACCCTTGCCCAAACTCCTGAGCACCAATTACATCCCGACCTCGTCGGTGCTCGCCAAGCGGGAGTGCTTCGCGGCCGGCTGCCTGTTCAACGAAGCCAGGCGCCACGTGGAGGATTGGGAACTCTGGCTCCAGTTGGCCAGCCGCTTCAGCTTCGGGTATCTTGACGAGCCGCTGCTGCGCAAGGTGGAGGACGGCAGCGGGCTTTCCAGCTCCACGCTTAAAATGGCGACCTCCGCCATCGAGGTGCTGGAGCAGTTCATAAAAGCCCGGGGGGGGCAGCCGGGCCAAAGCGTCACCCCGCTGATGCTGCGCGCCCGGCTGGGCTCCATGTGCAAGTGGACGGGGTACCGGTTCCTGAAGCAGGGTGACTACCCGCAGGCCTGCCGCTACCTGCGTAAGTCGCTGGGCAGCCGCTTTGAACTGCGCTCCCTGCTCTATTACCTGAACGCTCTTTCCAGGCGCGCGCTTTCCCGTAGCTGCGCCGAGGGGGTGCCGCATGGTTAGCCAGACCGATTACTGCTCCCAGGTTTTCGGGGTCCTCGGTCCTCGCCTGCCGGGCGCCCCCTTCGAGGCGGCCCGCGCCGCCGCGCGCCGCCATTTCCCCGCCGCCGGCGCGGGGCGCCTGCGTGAGTGGGATTTTGACAACGGCTTCGTCGCCTGTTTCAGGACCCCGGCTGCCGCCGGCGCCACGGACCGGGAACCCCCTGCCGGGGACCGGCTGCTGTTCCTGCTCCAGGGGCCGGCCTTGCCCGGGCTGCCCGGGATACCGGACGCCGCCCTGATCGGCTCCTGCCTGGCACAGGGGAGCAGTGCGGTTTTGCTCGACCACGAGCGTTCGACGCTCACCCTGGGAAGGGACGCGGCGGGGGTGCAGGCCTTGTACTATGCGGTCCTGGGCGCTTACTGCTACTTCTCCTCCTCGCTTGCCTGTTTCCGGCACCTCGAGCTTGCCATCGACCCGGCAGCAGTGCAGTCGTTCCTGCATTTCCTGTACGTACCGGCACCCCGGACCATCTACCTGCAGGCCCAGGCCGTTTTGCCCGGCGAGGTGGTCTCCTGGGGGGGCGGGCGACTCGAGAGGCACCTGCCGCCGGCCGAGCCTCCCGACCCGGCGGCGCCCTGGCGCGGACCGGAGGACCTGCGCGGGTTCCTGGACGCCTATGCGCAGAAGCTGCAGGAAAGCCTGAGCCGGCGTGCCCTGTGGCCCGGGAAGAGCGCCCTCTTGCTGAGCGGAGGCAAGGACTCCTCCGCGCTCGCCATTGCCTCCCGCCAGGCCGGCGTCCAGCTGGACGCGGTAACCCTTGGCTTTGCGGGCGACCAGGACGAGGGGGACGACGCCCGGCTGGTGGCGCACCACCTGGGATTGCCCTTCCGGCTGCTCGCCTTTTCCGCGGAACAGTACCGGGCAGCCTGGCCCGACTTCATCCGCTCCCTCGGCCAGCCCATGGGGGACCCCGCCTCCCTGCCGGTTTTCCTCGCCATGCGGGAACTGGGAGACCGTTACCAGGCGTATGTCGACGGCACCGGCAACGACGGTTACTTCGGCATCCCCAGCACCCGCCAGGAGGACCTGGCCTGGCGTCTCTACCGCCGGTTTCCCTTCCTGAGGGGGCTTTCCCTGTTAAACGGCAGGCTCGCGCCGCACTGCTACACACTGTCCGTGCTGGAGCACGCCCTCGCCGGCAACCGGGAGGAGCAGTTCGTTTCCTGGAAAGGGTGGACCGCGCCGGAGCTTGGGCGCCTGACCGGGTTTATTCCCGACTGGAGCGGCACCGAGTTGTACCGGATCTACCGGGAGGTTTCCGGACCCATGGCCCACAAGACGCGGACCCTTTGTGAAATCTGGGAGCCGGAGGCCGCCTACCGCAAAACGGCCCAGTCGGCCGCCACCCACGGCAAGGCGGTGCTCTACCCCTTCCTGGACCGCGACCTGGTGCGCTTCAGCGCCTCGCTCCCCGCCGGCCTGAAATGCCGGGGCACGACCAACAAGGTGCTCCTGAGAAGCTTCTTGGCCGACCACCTGCCGCCCCGGGCGCTGCAAAAACCCAAAGGAGCCTTCAACTTCCCGAAAAGTCACATCCTGACCGGCGCGGGCCATCGTTACCTGGAACAGTACCTGTCCCGGGAGCGGCTGGCCGCCGGCGGCCTGGTGGACCCCGACCTGGCGACCCGGACCGTTGCGGCCTACCGGCAGGGGGACCGCGGCCTGGAGGATCGTGTCTGGGGCCTGCTGGTCCTGCATTCCTGGTTCGAGGAGCAGCGCACCCCATGAGAATCCTCATGTTCACCGCATATTTCCCCCCCCAGTACAGCGGGGCTGCCAAGCAGGCGATCGCCCTGGCGAAGCTTTTGCGGGACCGGGGGCACCTGGTCGAATTCGCCACCGTGCGCTGGCCGGGCCTGGCCGCGTCCGACCAGTTCGAGGGGTTTGCCGTGCACCGCCTGGAGCAGGGGGGCGGGACGCGTCACCGGGAGTTCAGGCTCTGGTGGAGCCTGTTCCGGTTCTGCTCCGGCAGGGCGCGGGACTTCGAGATCATTCACAGCCATGGCGCCTACTACACCAACAGCTTCGTCGGTCCGCTGGCCCGCTGGCTCGGCTGGAAAAGCCTCGCCAAGGCTAGCCTGGCCGACAACGACCTGCACGGGGTCGGGAAATCCTGGTGCGGCATGCTGCACGCCCGGTTCCTGAAAAAGATCGACGTCTGCCTCGCCATCAGCCGGGACCTGGAACGTGAATTCCTCCAGGCCGGCATTGCCCGGGACAAGGTCCACTATCTGCCAAACGGCGTCGACACCGCCAGGTTCCATCCCCTGGACCCGCAAGCCAAAGCCGGGCTCAGGCGCCGGCTCGGGTTGCCGGCCGGGCGCCGGCTCGTGCTGACCATCGGCGTTTTCGACCAGCGCAAGAACATCGGCTGGCTTATGGAACAGTGGGCCGGCAACCGCGCCTTCGGCACCGGGGCGCAGCTGGTTGCCATCGGCCCCAGGAGCCGGGAAGACGCCGGAGGGGTCTTCTTCGCCGGTCTGCAGCGCTTAAGCGCGGCGCACCCCGAATTGCTGCGGATGCAGGACCATGTCGACGACATAGAGTTGTACTACCAGGCCGCCGACCTGTTCATCCTCCCCTCGCACAGTGAGGGGATGCCCAACGTCATACTGGAGGCCATGGCCTCCGGCCTTTGCTGCGTCGCGACGCGGGTGAGCGGCGTCACCGACCTGGTGCAGGAAGGGCGCACCGGGCACACCTTCATCCCCGGCGACGCCGCGAGCCTGCAGGCGGCGCTGGAGCTGGCAGTCGCCGACACCGGCGGTTCCCTGGGCCGCGCCGCCCGGGCGCTCGCGGAAACCTCGTTCTCCCTCGTCGCCCTGGCACAGCGCTACGAGGATCTCTACGGCAACCTGACCGCCGGGCGAAACAATCCGCCCCGTCCTGAAATCTGCGAGTCCCCCGACCATGCGTGACCTCCTTGTCCTATTGCTGACCATCGGCTGTGCCTCGCTCGGGTTGCTGCGCCCCTGGATCGGGGTCCTCGGGCTGGCGCTCTTCGCCTACCTGAACCCGCATACTTACGCCTGGGGGTTCTCGCGTTCGCTCCCGGTGTATCTGGTCATCTTTTCCGCCACCATGGCGGGTGCCGTATTCAACTGCCAGGAGCGCCGCTCCTTCCCCTGGACCCGAGAAACCAAGCTCTTCCTTTTGCTGCTCTGCTGGTTCACGGTAACCACCCTCGCGCATCCCGAATTCCCGGGGCCCGCCAAGGAACAGTGGGTGAAAGTCATGAAGGTGTATCTCGGCATCTTCCCGACCTTCTGGCTGATCAACTCCCGTCAGAAACTGCGCTGGCTGGTGATCGTCATCTCCCTCTCCTTTGGGCTCATCGGGCTCAAAGGTGGCATATTCGCGGTGGGAACCGGCTTCCACTACCGGGTTTGGGGTCCGCCCAATACCTTTTACGGCGGCAACAACGAGATCGCGATGGCACTCTGCATGACGCTCCCCCTGCTGCTTTTGTGCGCCAAGGAGATCGACAGCAAGCATGTCAAGCTCTTCTTTTACACCGTCTTCACCTTTTCGGTGTGCTCCATCGTCAGTTCCTGGTCGCGCGGTGGGCTGCTTGCGCTCAGCGCCGTGCTGCTGGCCCTGGTTCTCCTCGGCAGGAGAAAGTGGCTGTCGGTCCCCATCCTCGCCTTCGCCGTCATGTTTGCCATTCCCAACATGCCGGCGGAATGGACCAACCGGATGCACACCATCGAGACCTACGATTCGGATGCCTCTGCCATGAGCAGGATCACGGTGTGGCAGACCTCCATCGAGAAGGCGCTCGCCAGTCCGGTCACCGGTGGAGGCTTTCAGGCCTTCCGGGAAGCCCTGACCGGACCGCACAGCGCCTACTTCGGCATTCTCGGCGAGCACGGGTTTTTCGCCCTGTCCCTCTGGCTGTCGCTGCTGTTCGGAACCATGATAGCCCTGGAGCGCCTGGGGCGCCGGGCCCAGCTGCATGAGGGGACCGCGTGGATCAAGGACTACGCGCGGGCCATTCAGATCGCCCTCCTGGGGTATTCCGTGGGGGGAGCTTTCCTCGAGGTCGACTACTGGGATTATTTCTACCACCTGGTCGCTCTTTGTGCCCTGCTCAAGGTGTTCCTGGCGGAGGCGCAGGCCACGGCGGAGTGCGAGATGGCCCGCGCCGAGGACTTCGCCAGCGGCCTTCCCTTGCGTCCTCAGGAGTTTTGATGGGCGCGCGGCCTGGGAAACTCAAAATCCTCCACGTACTGCATGCCTTTCAGGTGGGGGGGCTGGAAAACGGGGTGGTCAACCTGATCAACAGCCTCGACGCCACCCGGTTCGACCATGTCATCTGCTGCATCGCCAACTCCGGACCGATGGCGGAGCGCTTGCAGCGCCCGGTGCCGATCTTTGCCCTGGGCAAGGGGAGCGCCCGGGATCTGCTCCTCTCGCTGAAAATCGCGCGGCTGATCCGGCAGGTGCGGCCCGACATCGTGCACACCCGCAACTGGGGAGCCGTGGACGGGATCATCGCCGCCAGGCTCGCGGGGGTGCGCTGCGTGATCCACAGCGAGCATGGCCGCGAGGCTGCCGACCCGGCTGGTGCCAACGGGCGCCGCAACCTGGCGCGCCGGTTGCTGAGCCCCTTGGTGAGCCGCTTTGTCACCGTTTCCGACGACCTGCGCTCCTGGCTGGTGCACGCGGTAGGTGTGCCCGGCGGCAAGGTCCTGCGGATCATGAACGGAGTCGATACCCAAAAGTTCGTCAGGGCGGCGGACCCGGCCGCCGCCAAGTTGCGGCTGGGGCTCGACCCGCAATCCTTTGTCGTGGGGACGGTGGGGCGGCTCGACCCGGTCAAGGACCAAAAGACCCTGATCGAGGGGTTCGGGCAGATGCTGCGCCGGCGCGCCGGCAGCAGCGACCTGGTCCTGGCGGGGTGCGGCCCGGAGGAGGGGGAGCTGCGGGCCCTGGTGGCAAACCTGGGGCTGACCGGAAGGGTCCATCTGCTTGGCGAGCGCAGGGACATTCCGGAACTCTTGGCCGCTTTGGACGTCTTCGTGCTCCCCTCCCTGGCCGAAGGTATCTCCAACACGCTTCTGGAGGCCATGGCGAGTGGCATCGCACTGGTCGCCACCCGGGTCGGAGGGAGCGTCGAACTGGTACGGGAGGGGGAAAACGGCTTTCTTTTCGAGGTGGGGGACCGCGGCAGGCTGGCCGAGATCCTTGCCCTGGAACCCGACTTGCTCCAAGAGTGCGGGCGCCGGGGGCGCCGCATGGCGGAACAGGAATTCTCCCTCGCCCAGATGGTCGCCAACTATGACAAGCTGTACCAGGAAACGAGTTGTCAGCACTAACCGCACCGACCGGTCAGCCCGGTCCTGGTGTCCGGAGGCGCAACGATGCCAAGCAATGAGGGCGGACCGACCGGCTCCCGATCCTGGCCGGTGGCTGTTTTCGCATACAACGAACAGGAGCATATCGTCTCCTGCCTGGACAGCCTGCCCCCCGCGGCGCCCGGGCTGCCCCTGACCGTTTACGTGCTGGCCAACGGCTGCTCCGATGCGACGGAGGCGGTGGTGGCGGAGTATGCCCGTTCCCATCCGCAGGTGAGGCTCTGCAGCATCCCCCTGGGGGACAAGTCAAATGCCTGGAACTACTTCATTCACGAACTGGCCCCCCAGGCCGACCGGTATTTTTTCATCGACGGGGATGTGAGGGCCTGTGCCAATGCCCTGGTCGAGTTGCACCAGGGTCTGCTGGCCCACGGTGAGTGCCATGCTGCGGCCGCGTTCCCTGTTTCCGGCAGAAACTGCGCTGCTGCCCGGAAAACGATGCAGAAGGGCTCGGAGCTGGCGGGGAACCTCTACGCCCTCAGCGGACCGTTCGTGACGCGGGTCCGCGCGCTGCAGGTTCGTCTGCCGGTGGGGTTCATCGGCGAGGACGGACTGGTGGCAGCGCTCGCCAAGTGGGATCTCGACCCGCGCGGTGACCTGGACAACGGCAGGGTCTTACCCTGTCCCGAAGCCGGTTTCAGCTTCGACCCTTTGCGCGTGACGCGCCCCCGCCACTGGGCGCTGTACTGGAACAGGCTGATCCGCTACCGGATACGGGCCCACGAGTTCCGGCTGCTGGGGCCGGTACTGAAGGCGCAGGGGCTGGCCGGTGTGCCCGGCCATGTGGGGGAGCTCTTCCGCGGCCGCATCGAGACCTACCGGCCGCGCTGGACCGGACCGGACACCTTCTTCGACTGGCTTGCGCTGCGCAGGATCAAGCGCAAGCATTGCACCTGAGCCGCTCGGCCGGCTGCAGCCTGCCGCTTGGCAGGCCGGAACGCCAGGGGCGGCTCCCACGCTCCCCCTGGTCTCCTTGCCGTGGTCCAACACCTGACGGAGAGACAATTGATGGCTAAGCGACCTACGAAAATTCTCCTGACCCTCACCGGCGGCGGCTTTCTCTGGCAATCCCGGAGGCTCATCGAAGGCCTGGGTGACGGATACTGCTACCATTTCCTGTCCACCTACGACTCCATGCTGCCGCCCCAGGGGGCGTTGCCGCCGGGCCCGGTGCATCTGGTGACGCGCATCACCTCCATGGGTGACCACTCTTTTCTGAAAGTCGTGCAAAACGCGCTGGTCAGCTCCCTGGAACTCTTCGGAGTGGTGGCCCGGATCAGGCCCGACGTCGTTATCTGCATCGGTACCTCGCTTGCCGTGCCACTTTGTCTCTGGGCACGGCTCTTCGGGAAAAAAGCGGTATTCGTGGAAAGCATCACACGGGTCTCCCAACCGTCGCTGACCGGCAAGATCCTGAGCCGTCTCGGGATTTGCAGCCGTTTCTATGTCCAGTGGCCGGAAATCGAGGGACTGTACCGCGGTGCAATCTATCGTGGGAGCGTCCTGTGATACTCGTCACTATCGGGACCACGCTGGTCTTCGATGATCTCTTCCGGGGCATCGACGATCTGGCGGCACGCGGCGTCTTCGCAGAGCCGGTCACCTGCCAGATCGGTAACAGCAGATATCTGCCGACCCACTGCGAATATTTCCGCTTCCGGCCCGACATCGATCAATTGATGGAGCAGGCCTCCCTGGTGATCTGTCACGGCGGCACCGGCACCGTGCTTTCCCTGCTGGCCAATAAGCGCACCTTCATCGCCGTCGCCAACCCCGCCGGGGCGGAGAACCATCAGGCCCAATTCCTGGAGCGGCTGAACCGGCAGGTGAACATCCTCTGGACCCGCGACCTGGCCGAGCTGCCCGCGTTGCTAAGACGCTCCGCCTCCTTCGTGATAGAGCCGACGCATGGTGCCAAACTCGCCGACGACCTGCGTGCCTACATTGACGGGACCTAGCCCTTTCCAGGCCGGGTGACGCGATACTGCGGCGCTCCTCCATCAGCACCGACCGCCGGCGCACGAACGCCGGGCCGGGCCGGGCAACTCCCGTCAGCTCCCGTCGGCTCCCGGGAGGCCGGCAGCACTCCATTCGGCACCCCGGCCCGGCATACCGCGCCGGCCGGGTGGCCTACCTCCTGCTCGACGCGCCGGCGCGCTCGGCAGCGTTACACGCTAGGTACCGCCGCCGCCCCATGGACCGAAAGAATGCCACATTCCTGCTGCTCTATGTCCTGCTGATCTGCTACGGCTCCCTCTACCCCTTCACCGGGTGGCGGGTTCCGACGGGCGATCCGCTGGCGCTCTTCCTGAGCCCGCTCAAGGAGCACCTGTCCCGCCCCGACCTGGTAACCAATCTGCTGGCGTACCTCCCGCTTGGCTATCTGGCGATGATGCTGCTAACCGGGGAGGGGAGGGAGGGGAAGGAGGGCATTGCCCTCTTTGCAGCGGGGTTTCTCGGCTGCCTGCTCAGCGCCTCCATGGAGTTCCTCCAGCTCTTCCTGCCCAGCCGGGTCTCCTCCGTCATCGATCTGGCGCTCAACGGGTTCGGGAGTTGCCTGGGCGCCTGCCTTGCCCGCTGGCGCCAGGGCAAAACCGGCGCCCTGCAGGGGCTGCACCGGTGGCGTGATCTCTGGTTTATGCCGGGCTGGCGCGGCAACGGCGGACTTGCCGTTGCGGGGCTCTGGGCTCTCTCCCAGTTGGCCCCCTTCGTCCCCTCCCTCGACGTGGGGAGCGTCAGGGCTGGACTGCGCCCGCTCTGGCATACCCTGCGCGATCCGGGCAGCTTCAGGCTGGCCGAGACCGCGGTTTACTGCTGCTCCATCGCGGCGGCGGCGGGAGCCGTCCTGTTGGCCGCCAAGCGCAGGTGGCCGGTCCTGGGCAGATACACGCTCTTCGTGGCTGCGGTGCTGTTCCTGAAGATCTTCATGACCAGCAGGCAGCTTTCGCTGGAAGCGGTGACCGGTAGTGCGGCGGCCCTGGCCGCGCTTCCCCTGCTTGCCGTGCTGCCGCGCAGCGCCCTGTCGGCTGTCGCGGGTGCGGCCGCGCTGGCCGCGTTCACCTGCGACGAGCTGCGCGCGACAACCGGCCACTTCATCGGACTGCGCAGTTTCAACTGGATTCCCTTTCTCAGTCAGATGATGAGGCCGTTGACCGGGTTCATCAGCATCCTGGAAGGTGTGTGGCCCTTCTTCACCCTCGCCTATCTGGCACAGGCCGCGGAATTCAGGACCCCGCGCTACGCGGCCCTTTGGGGGGCGGGCGCCGTAACCGTCCTCACCTTCGCCCTGGAGTGGTGCCAGCTCGGCATACCGGGGAGATACCCGGATGTCACCCAGGTCGCCCTGTCGCTGGCCGGTTGGAGCGCCGCCTATCTGGCGGCAGGCAGGGAAACCTTGAGGGGATGATCACGTCGCGCCGCGGGCCGGTCCGCGGGAGCCGGCAACGCCGCAGGGCAGGCCGCCTGCAGGCCGTCATCGCCTTCCCGTAGCACCGGCAGCGCCTCAACAAGGGGGAACCCATGAAAGTTCTGCACATCCTCGATCACTACAAGCCCCACTTCAGCGGGTACGTCTTTCGCACCGCCTCGATTCTCAAAAATCAGCGCGCCCTGGGCATCGAGCCGGTGCTGGTCACCTCCCCCAAGCACGGCACGGCCCAAAAGCCGCTGGAGGAGATCGACTGCATGCGGGTTTACCGGACCATGGAGACCGACTTCGGTTCCCTGCCCTTTGTTAGGGAAAAGCGGCTCATGGGCGCGCTGCAGCAGCGCATTGAGGATGCGCTGAAACTGGAGCGGCCCGACCTGGTGCACGCCCATTCGCCGAGCCTCAACGGGATGCCCGCGCTGAAGGCAGCCCGTAAATTCGGCATACCGGTGGTCTACGAGGTGCGCGCCTTTTGGGAGGATGCCGCCGTGGACCATGGCAGCTTCAGCGAGGGTTCGCTCAAGTACCGGATCAGCAAGCAGTTGGAGACCTCGCTCTTTCGCGCCGCCGATGCTCTCTTCACCATCTGCGAGGGGCTCAAGGGGGATATCGGGGGGCGCGGCATACGGTCGGACAAGATAACCATCATCCCCAACTGCGTCGATGCCGAGGCCTTCGCGCCCCTGGCGCGCGACCGGGAGCTGGCGGCCCGGTTGGGGCTCGGGGAGGGGAGGACCGTTTTCGGCTTCATCGGCTCCTTCTACCATTACGAGGGACTCCTGATGCTGCTGGAGAGCTTTGCCAGCGCCCTCAAGGGGGGGCTCGACGCCCGGCTGCTCCTGGTCGGCAGCGGTCCCGAGCACGAGGAGGTCGTCAGGAGGGCCGGGGAACTGGGGCTGGCAGGTCCGTTCGGGCCGGTCATCATCACCGGCAAGGTTCCTCACGAGGAAGTAAACCGCTACTATTCGCTCATCGACGTGCTGGTGTATCCCCGGCTCAGCATGCGCCTCACCGAGCTGGTGACCCCGCTCAAGCCGCTGGAGGCGATGGCCATGGGGAAGGTCGTGCTGGGGAGCGACGTGGGCGGCATCAAGGAGCTGGTTAGCCATGGGGAGGACGGGTTCCTCTTCCCGGCCGGGGACCGCGCCGCGCTGGCCGACCTGCTGCTGGAGCTCGCCTCGGGCGCGCGGGATCTGGCGGGCATATCCGCCCGTGCCATGGAGACCGTGCGCGTCAAGCACAACTGGCGCACGGCCGTCGAGCGCTACCTGCCTGTGTACCGCCGCCTGACCGGGAAATAAGCGCTTTCGTGGCAAACGACTTGCCAGTCCCCGTGCTGCCGCGGTGACCGTCTGACCCCAGGAGTTTTCAATAATGGCGCTTGTTGACGGATTACTGCAAAAAATCGAAATTAACCATGGCAGCCACCATAGAATTTCCTCAGTGGAGGGGCTGAGGGCTCTTTCGGTGACATTGGTTTTTTTCGTGCATTATTCGGCGATTATCGGGCCCTGGATCGATAAAGTCAGGTTCAATAAGGAGATCTATCGGTTCCTGGGTTTTTACGGGAATTTCGGCGTCGAGTTGTTTTTTGTCATAAGCGGTTATTTGATCTATTCGATCGTGATACGGCCGCAGTTCGCAATGAAGATATTTTTTCTGAAACGGATACAAAGAATCTATCCGACCTTCCTGGCCGTGCTGTCATTGTATGTGGTGATTTCCCTTGTGATCCCGTCCGAAAGCAAATTGCCGGGCAGCTCATATGCAAAAATGATCTACATCGTCGACAATTTGCTGCTCCTTCCCGGGATGCTCGACATAAAACCGCTGATAACGGTGTCGTGGACCTTGAGTTATGAAGCGTTTTTTTATTTCGCACTTCCGGTTCTTTTCGCCGTAACGAACTTCAGGGGTGTGAAACCCAAAAATCGCACCCTGATCCTAGGGCTCTCGGTGCTTTGTTATTGGGCCTTCTGTATGGTGTGGGATGTCGGGATCAGCAGGATATCCGTCTTCGCACTTGGCTGCTTGGCGTACGAAGTAAAGGACACCATTCCCAAGTTTAAACTGGCAACACTTACAGGCATCTTCTTCTTTACCCTCAGCCTGTCGACAACGTATGCCTATGTGGCTGATATGATAGGATATAAGACAAACTACCTGATTTCGACGGTGTCGTTGTTTGTGTTCTACAACTGTGTAATGATAACAAACAGCAGAATAAATAAGGTTTTTTCGTATAGATATTTCCGGTGGTATGGAAATATAAGCTACTCGTATTTTCTTTTTCACGGGTTGTGCCTGAAAATTATCTTCTATGTTTTTGCCAAGTATTATCCGCCGGGCCACAATCAGGTCGGCTTGTACTTCGGTCTGGCACCGGTCTGTTTAATTATGACTATACTGCTATCGACTGCGTTTTATTTATGCGTTGAATATCCTTTTTCCCTGAAAAACCCCATCCGTGATTATTGCGACCTGACCAACAGATGTAAGCTGTACAGGCAGCAAATAGCCACTTTTCTTCGATGGTCTAAGGCCACCGCTTCCCAATGATACACCCGAGGATGGCGGGGAAGGTAGCAGCGCCGCATCAGGTTTCCTCTGCCGGTAAACGTGTCAGGGGAGGCGACGTGCGGGTTGCCAACCGGAATATAAGGACACTGCTATGTGCGGAATCGCCGGAATCGTAGACAGCACCCGCTCGCCAGAGCGTGATCTTATCCAGAGGATGAACCGGACCATGCAGCACCGCGGACCGGACGGGGAGGGCTACCACCTGGCCGGGCCGGTGGCGCTCGGGCACCGGCGCCTCTCCATCATCGACCTGTCCGGTGGCGGGCAGCCCTTGAGCAATGAGGACGCCTCGGTCTGGATCACCTTCAACGGCGAGGTCTACAACTTCCAGCAGCTGCGCGAGGAACTGATCGCCAAGGGGCACCGCTTCGCCACCCGTAGCGACACCGAGACCATCGTGCACGCCTACGAGGAGTACGGCGCGGGGTGCGTGGAAAAGTTCCGCGGCATGTTCGCCTTCGCCCTTTGGGATGCCCGCACGGGGGAGCTCTTCGCGGCACGCGACCGGCTCGGCAAGAAGCCGCTCTACTACTGGTGCGACGGCAAGCGCCTGCTTTTCGCCTCGGAGATCAAGGCGCTGCTCCAGGACCGCTCCGTGGCGCGGGAGATCGATCCCAAGGCCCTGGCGGACTACCTCACCTACCACTACATCCCGTTCCCGGGTACCATCTTCAAGGGGATTCGCAAGCTGGAGCCGGGGCACACCCTGACGGTGCGCGTCAAAAGGGAGCAGCCGGGCGTCCCGAGCGCTGGGAGCGCGGCCGGGGCCGGCATGGGCGAGCGCCTGGAGCTCGAGGTGCGCCGCTACTGGGACATAAACTATGCGCCGGACCACTCGCTGAGCGAAGCCGACTGGGCCGAGGCGCTGCGCGAGAAGCTCTTGGAGGCGGTACGGGTCAGGCTGATCAGCGAGGTGCCGCTCGGCGCCTTTCTCTCCGGCGGCATCGATTCGAGCACCGTGGTCGCCCTGATGAGCCGGGCGCAGAGCGCGCCGGTCAAAACCTTCTCCATCGGCTTTAAGGAGGAGGACTTCTCCGAGGTGCGCTATGCCCGGCAGGTGGCGGGGCTCTTCGGAACCGAGCACCACGAGTTCCTGGTGGAGCCCGACGCCGTCGACGTGCTCCCCAAGCTTGCCTGGGAGTTCGACGAGCCGTTTGCCGACTCCTCGGCGCTCCCCACCTACTACCTTTGCAAGCTCGCCCGGGAGCATGTCACGGTCATCCTCTCCGGGGACGGCGGCGACGAGACCTTCGCAGGCTATCGCCGCTACGGCTGGGCGCAGGAGATGGGGCGCAACGACTGGCTCCCCGCCCCGCTGAAGGGGCTCCTCTTCGGGCTGCCGGCCCGGCTGTTGCCGGAGGGCGTCAAGGGGAAGGGGACCCTGAACCATCTCTCCAAGGGGGCCTTCGAGCGCTACGCGGGGCTCAACACCTTCGGCGAAGCCCCCTACCTGGACCGGCTGCTGTCCCGCGAGCTGCGCGCCGACATAGGCGGCAGGCTCCCCGACTTCTCGGCCATGGCGGGCTTTTACCGGAACTGCTCCTCGCAGGACTACCTGACCCGGATCCAGTACGTCGACAGCAAGCTCTACCTTTCCGAGGACATCCTGACCAAGGTGGACCGAGCCAGCATGCTCTGCAGCCTGGAAACCCGCGCGCCCCTTTTGGACCACGAGGTGGTGGAGTTCGCCGCCCGGATGCCGTCCTCGCTGAAGCTCAAGGGGGGGGAGACCAAGTACATCCTCAAGAAGGCGATGGAGGGGATCCTGCCCAACGAGATCCTGTACCGCAAGAAAATGGGTTTCGGGGTGCCGCTGGTGCACTGGTTCAAAAAGGATCTGAACGAGTACGCCCATGACCTCCTGCTGTCGCGGCAGGCCAGGGATCGGGGCTTTTTCGACCCGGCCTACGTTCAGTCGCTGCTCGCCAGCCACCAAAAGGGAGGGCGCGACCTCTCCGCCCGGATCTGGGCGCTACTATTCTTCGAACAATGGTGCAGAAATTGGCTCTGAGAAAGAAGGCCATAGTTCCACGCCTGCTCCTGGATTTCCCGGAGCGCATGGAAGGAAGCTGCGGAACCTCCGGCACCTGGACCTGCAACGACTGCCTGCTGGGAGGTGGGTGCCTGTGCGACCTGCTGGTCTCCAAGAGGCACTACCTGCTCTGCCCCCAGAGGGACCGCAGCCAATGAAGCTTAAGATCCTGGTGCTGACCTCCGTGTTCCCCAATGCCGCGCAGCCCGCCCTGGGCGTCTTCGTCAGGGAGCGCATGTTCCAGGTGGCCCGGGAATGCGAGCTCAAGGTGGTGGCCCCGGCCCCCTGGTTCCCCGGCGCGGGGCTGCTCCGGGAGGGTTACCGTCCCGCGGTCCCCTTCCGGGAGCTGCAGGATGGCATAGAGGTGCTGCACCCGCGCTTCTTCAACTTCCCCGGGGTCTTCAAATGCCTGGACGGACTTTTCTTCTTTCTGAGTGCGCTCTGCTGCGTCCTCAGGGTGCGGCGCGTCTTCGACTTCGACCTCATCGATTCCCACTTCGCCTATCCCGACGGCCTTGGGGCCGTGCTGCTGGGCAAATTCGTGCGGCGGCCGGTGACCGTCACGGTGCGCGGCACCATCCGGAAACTTGCGCGCTTCCGGCTCAGGAGGGTGCAGATTCGCTGGGCCCTGGCCCACGCCGACCGGGTCTTCACCGTCTGCGAGGACCTGAAAGGGGCGGTCACCGAGCTCGGCATCGCCCCGGAAAAGGTCCTGGTGATCCCCAACGGGATCGACCTGGACAAGTTCGGGCCGATGCCGCAGGGCGAGGCCCGCAGGGAACTGGGCCTCCCCCCGCGGGGGAAGATCATCGTCTCCGTCGGAGGCCTGGTGGAGCGCAAGGGGTTCCACCGTGTCATCGCCTGCCTCCCGGAGCTGAAGCGGAGCTATCCGGGGATCAGGTACCTGATCGTCGGGGGCCCCTCGGTGGAGGGGGACTTTGAGCCGCAGTTGCGGCGCCTGGTCCGGGAACTGGGATTGGAGGAGGACGTGGTCTTCGCCGGGTCCCGGCCCCACGACCAGCTACGCAGCTGGCTCGGGGCGGCCGATCTCTTCTGCCTGGCGACCAGCAACGAGGGGTGGGCCAACGTCTTCCTGGAAGCAATGGCCTGCGGGCTCCCGGTGCTGACGACCCGGGTGGGCGGGAACGCGGAGGTCGTGGCGTCGCCCGATTACGGCGTGCTCTACGACGCCGGAGCGCCGGGCGGGCTGGCCGAGGCGCTGCACGAGGGGCTGGAAAAATCCTGGGACAGGGACGCCATCATCGCTTACGCGGCGTCGAACACCTGGGAGGACAGGGTGGGCCGCTTGCTGCTGGAATTCGGGGCGCTGAGCGGTTCGGCCGGGAGCGGGTCGCGGGAAGCTCTTAGGGCAGCTGGGGCGGGTGACTAGAAACTATGGCATGGATAGCATTCAAATCGGGCTTTCACCTCTTTCTCCCCGCCCTCACCCTGCAGCCGCGCAACAAGGCGCAGGAGACCCTGCAGCTGCTGGCGCCCGGGGCGCGCATCTGCGACATCGGAGCCGGCGGCAGGAAGATCACCGCCGACACCTTCACGGTGGATGGCTTCGACTGCGCCACCACGGACCTGGTCTGCGACATCCACCGGATACCGCTTCCCGACGCCTCGTTCGACGCGGTCTACTGCACCGGCACCCTGGAGCACGTGAGGAACCCCGGGCAGGTGCTGGCCGAGATCGGCCGGCTGCTGGCAGAGGGGGGCATCGTCCACATCGAGGTTCCCTTTATCCAGGGGTACCATGCCGATCCGACCGACTACTGGCGCTGGACCGCGGAAGGGCTGCGCCTTTTCTGCACCGAGGCCGGCTTCACCGAGCTGGAGTGGGGCAGCCACATGGGGCCCACCAGCGCGCTCAACTGGGTGCTCAACGAATACCTGGTCTGCCTGCTGGGCAGCGGGATGCTGGGGAACGCGGCGACGCTCGGCGCGCGCCTGCTCCTGCTCCCCATGCTGCAGCTCGACCACCTGCTGATTAAGCGAAAGCGCTCGATGAGGATCGCCTCGGGTGTCTATTTTGTGGGGAGGAAACACGCGCTATGAACAACGTCATCAGTAACGTCCTTTTTCCGGTTCACGAGTATCTGAAAAAGCACTCGACCATGGAACAGTTCCGCGAACTGGAGCGGGTCCAGTGGCTTGCCCCCGACCAGGTCCGCGCGGTGCAGCAGGAGAGACTGGCGCGCTTTCTGGAGTCGGTCCAGGCCAACGTCCCCTATTTCCGGGAGATCCCGACCGACCCCCTGCAGCTAAGCGCCATCCCCTTCAGCACCAAGGCGGTCATGCGGGCCAACACGGAGGGTTTCAAGGCGGTCGGGGCGAGGCATCTGACCCGCTCCAACACGGGCGGGTCATCCGGCGAGCCGCTCATCTTCTACCTGGGCAAGCGGCGCATCAGCGCCGACGTCGCCGCCAAGCTGCGAGCCACCAGGTGGTGGGGGGTGGACATCGGCGACCCGGAGGTCGTGGTGTGGGGCGCGCCGGTGGAGCTTTCCAAGCAGGACCGGGTGCGGGATCTGCGCGACCGCCTGTTCCGCACCAAGCTCCTTTCCGCCTTCGACATGAGCGAGGCGACCATGGACGGCTACCTTGAGTTCATCCGGCAGTACAAACCTGCGCACGTCTTTGGCTACCCGAGTTCCATCTCGCTCCTTTGCCGGCACGCAGCCGCGCGCGGGGTCCGGCTGGACGACCTGGGCGTAAAGGTGGTGTTCTGCACCGCCGAGCGTCTCTACGATCACCAGCGCGAGACCATCTCGGCCGCCTTCCAGGCCCCGGTAGCCAACGGCTACGGCGCGCGCGACGCCGGGTTCATCGCCCACCAGTGCCCCGAGGGAAGGCTGCACGTGGCCGACGAGAACATCGTCCTGGAGCTGCTGGACCCGCAGGGAAATCCCGTCCCCCTCGGCGAGCCCGGGGAGATGGTGGTGACCCACCTTGAGAGTCACGACTTCCCGATCCTGCGCTACCGCACCGGCGACATCGGCGTCAGATCCGGGGAGACCTGCAGCTGCGGCCGCGGCCTATCCGTGCTGCAGTCGGTGGAGGGGAGGAGCACCGATTTCATCATAACGCCGGAGAAAAAGGTGCTGCACGGCCTGGCGCTGATCTACAAAGTGCGCGACACCCTGGGGGTGCAGGCCTTCAAGATCGTGCAGGAGGATTACGATCTGGTCCGGCTTTTCCTTGCGACCGATGACAGTTTCACCAAGGAAGGGGAGCGGGAGATCCGCGAGGACTGGAGCAAGCGTCTGGGGGACAACGTGAAGGTCGAGGTCGTGTTCCAGGAGAAGCTGGAGCCCGAGAAGTCCGGCAAATTCAGGTATGTGCAGTCCAAGGTGGCGCAATGAGCCAGGTGCGCAGAGAGCCCGCCGCACCCTGTGCCGGCGCCCTGAACGCGGGATTCGGAGGCGCCTGGCCCGCGGCCGTCCTGTTCCTTGCCGCCCTGGCCTGGCTGTACTGGCAGCCGGTGTACGGCATGGTGCTGGAGTGGTACAGCAACGAGAATTACTCCCACGGTTTTCTCATACCGATCATCTCCGGATATCTGGTCTGGGAGCGCAGGGAAAAAGTGGCCGACGCCCTGAGGCAGGGGACCCCCTGGAACTGGGGGCTGCTGGTGCTCGGCGCCGGTCTGGTCCTTTTTTTCGTGGGGCGCGTGGCCGGCGAGACCTTCACCATGAGGATCTCGCTCCTGGTGGTGCTGGCCGGAACGCTGCTTTTTAGCTTCGGCATAGCCCCCTTCAGGTCGATCGGTTTTCCCTTTGCCTACCTTTTTTTCATGGTGCCGTTGCCGTTCATCGTGTATGACTCGCTCGCCTTGCCGCTCAAATTTGCCGTGACCAAGTACTCCGTGGCGATTTTGAAGCTGGTGGGCATCCCGGTTCTCAGGGAAGGGAACGTGATAACCCTGGTTAACACCACCCTGGAGGTGGCGGACGCTTGTTCCGGCATGAGATCCATTGTGTCCCTGCTCGCCCTGGCAGCGGCTCTCGCCTATTTCACTCAGAAGGAGTGGTGGCGCAGGGGGGTCCTGGTACTGCTGGCCATTCCGATCGCGGTGCTGGCCAACGGCGTCCGGGTGGTGGGAACCGGCATCCTCGCGGTGCGGTTCGGCTCGGGAGTCGCTGAAGGCTTTTTTCACGAGTTTGCCGGCCTGGTCATCTTCTCCGTGGCAATGGCCATGCTGATGCTGGCGGCCTATCTTCTCGGCAAGGGGGCGAACTCCCATGAAAGCTAGACGCCTTTTGTTCGTCACCGTCCTGATTTTCCTGTTCACCCTGTCCTTAAGCCGGCTCAGTAACCACGCCGTGCCGCTCAAAAAGGGCTTCGAAGCCTTTCCCGTGCAGTGGCAGGGGTGGCAAGGGAGCTCCCAGGCATTGGACTCAAGGTCGCTGGACCTGCTCAGGTTGAACGATTACCTGAACATCGGCTACCGGCGCGGCGGCGAGCGGGTCGGGCTGTATGTCGGCTATTATGCGACCCAGACGGAAGGGGGGCAAATCCATTCACCGAAACTGTGTCTCCCCTCCTCGGGTTGGCAGCAGGTCTCGGAACAGAGGGAGTCGATGGATGTCCAGGGATTCGGCAAGATAAACTTCGTCAAGGCGGTTTATCAGAAGGACGGACAACGGGAAGTCTTTCACTACTGGTACCAGATGAAGAACGCCTGCATCGCCGACGAATACCAGCTGCGTCTGTACCGGTTCTTCAATGCGGTGCGCTACGGTCGCAACGACGCGGCATTCATCAGGTTCTCGGCGCCGGTTACGGTAAGCGACGGACAAACCAGCGCCCTTCTCAATGATTTTCAGCGCAGCATTCTGCCGGAACTAAGGCACTATCTCACCGAATAGGGAGGCTGATCCAAGGGGGTTGGTCCAAGGGCGTCGGATTGGTGTCCCGGGGGCAGTCAGGGAGGCGTCAGCCGGGGGCCGAGTTGTTGCTGCTTGGCTTTCAGCAACACCGGGCCCAGCACCGAGTAGGGCTCGATCCTGGAAAACCTCCCTGCGGCATCCCGGGTGAGCCAGACAAACCAGGCCTTCTCATCCGCCATGATGCGGAAGTTTGCCTGGTTCCCCTTTTTGGTAAAGTCCCCGAGGTAGAGCAACTGGCCGCCGAGGCTGACCAGCTGGGCCAGGCTCAGTTCCGCGCGGTTCGGGGACGGCGGCGACCTGAACTTGAACAGGGCGTCGGCCACCCGCCTGGTCTGCTGAAACGGGTTGACGTAGAAGGAGAGCACGGCCCCGGTGTGAGGCAGTTGCACTGCCGCAGGGGGGAACAGGGGGAGCAGCTGCGCGTCGACCAGCGCGTTGGCCGCCGGGTAGTCGATCGTGCCGTAGCCGTAATGCTTGGGATCGTAGCCTTTCGGGTAGTTGGCTGCGGTGCTCCGCAGAGCGGCCTTCACGTCGAACCAGTTCCAGTCGGGGTGCCGGTACTTGAGACTTGCCATGAGGCCCGCCAGCTGAGCGGTCACCCCCGACGGCGTGCTGCTTTGTCCCTTCCCCTTCATGTACCCCGCGGGCACGCCGAATTCTATGCCGTGGCCGGTCATCCCGCCGATCACGTTGACCGTGGTGAAGGCGGCCGGGGGCGGGGCGTTGTCAGGCTGGGGAGTGCGCGGTTCGTAGGCGTACACGTGCAGCATGCCGTTAGCGGTCAGTTTCTGGTACAGGACCGCATCGAAGCCGGACTGCCAGCCGCTGAAACTGGAGGAGAGGATGCTGGCGCCCGCCAGCTTGGCGTCATCGATAAAGCGCCCGGGCGGAAGGAAGCCGTGGTCGTCTTTGCTCGACGGGGAGACCCGGACCTCAAAAAGCAGCTTGAGCCCGGCGTCGCTGACCGCGCCCCTGGCGTTTTCCACCCCATGGCTCGTGTTGGTGCGCAGGCCGACCGAACTCCCGGCGCCGCATGCGGTGCCGAGGGTCAGTAGCAGGGAAAGGGCGATGAGCGGATAGCGGTTTTTTCCGGACATGACGGGGTCCTTTGCTTTGAGGCGGTCCGCGGCCGGAGCCACGGAAGCGCGTGCCGGCGCGCTCGCTTTCTTGGATAGCAGAATTTGCTTCCCGGTGCAAACGAACTAATGTTTCGCGGCCGGGCCGGCGATCCGGTGTCGGAATTCTTTACAAATTATCTCCTTAGTTATATACTCCCCGCTTGTGAGGTTTTTCATAAACGGTTTTGCACGACGGCCCGCCCTCGGCTGGCCGGCAGCACCGTGCGCCGCCGCTTACACCCGGGCGGGGAGGTGGCGCAGCTGGCGCAGGCAGCAACGGAATCCTACCATGATCGATGTGGCACCCATAGACCTGGTACAGGAGATCCTTTCCGCGGTGACGCTCTTCCTCGCGCTCGCCTTTGCGCTGACGACGCTTTTGCGCGGCGACCGTTCGCTGGCGAACTGCCTGCTGGCCGCCGGGTTTCTCTGCACCGGCGCCGTTGAAGCCTTCGACGTAAGCGCCGTCTTCGACCCCGCGCGGCTCCTCTTCTGGAAGAGGTTCGCCCTGTACGCCGAGTCCTTGCTCCCTTTCCTGTGGCTTTTGTTCAGCCTGAGCTATGCCCGGCAGGGCGGCCTGGCCGCGGCCTCCTGGCTGCAGCGCTGCTTTCTTCCCCTGACGCTCCTTTTGCCGGCGCTCGCGCTGCTCCTGCCGGTCCAGTCCTTCTTCTACTCCCCCGACTTCGTCCAGGAGCGCATGCTCTTTCTCGGGGACGCCGGTTTCGTGTTTTACCTGGCCCTGATGGCCTTCCTGGTGATCGCCCTCATCAACCTGGAAAAGACCCTGGCCAACGCGTCGCACGCCGCGCGCTGGAAGGTGAAGTTCGGCATCCTGGGGACCGGTTCGCTGCTCGCGCTGCTCATCTTCTACTACAGTCAGGGACTGCTGTACCGGACCATCAACATGAACCTGGTCCCGGTGAAGTCGGTCGCCCTGCTGGCCGCGGTCGTGCTGACCGGCTACTCCCAGCTGCGCCGCGGCAAGATCGCCAGGATCCAGGTGTCCAGCTCCCTGTTCTACAAGTCGCTGGTGCTCTTCGCCGTCGGGGTCTACCTGGTGGGGCTCGGCCTGGTGGGGGAGGGGATGAAGTACTTCGGCGAGTCCTTCCAGCGCTCCATGGTCGTGGCCTTCGCGCTTTTGGCCGGGATCGGGCTTTTGATCGTGCTCCTTTCCGAGACGGTGCAAAGAAGGTTCAAGGTCTTCCTGGCCAAGAACTTCTACCAGAACAAGTACGATTACCGCAGCCAGTGGCTCAGCTTCACGGACCGGCTCTCCTCCTCGAAAAGCGGCGAGCAGCTGCTTGCCAGCATCCTGACCGGCTATTGCGACACCTTCGGCATGGGGTGCGCCGCACTTTTCCTGAAGAACGAGGAACGGAGCGAATTCTACGGGGCGGCGGCGCTGGAGCTGGACGCCTCCGGGGTCCTCTTCGGCGCGAACGATCCGGTGCTGCGCTATATGACCGAGCGCGGCTGGGTGGTGAACTTCGGCAATAAGGACTGCCCGGTTCCGGAGAGCGGCAGCGCCGAGTTCTTCCGGGCCTGCGCCGCGGCCTTCGTCGTCCCGCTTCCCGGCAGCGAGGGGCTTTCCGGCTTCATCGTGCTGGGCAAGCCGTTCAACCGCGAGGAGGATTACGGTTTCGAGGATTACGACCTGATGAAGACCCTCGCCTGCCAGTCTTCCTCCGCCCTGCTGAACCTGCGCCTTTCGGACGAATTGGCGCACGCCCGGGAGATGGAGGCGATCGGCAGGGTCTCCTCCTTCGTGATCCACGACCTGAAAAACCTGGTCTACACCATCTCCCTGGTCACGGAGAACGCCAAGGACTACATAGCCGAGCCCGATTTCCAGCAGGACATGCTGGAATCGCTCGCCAACTCCGTCGCCAAGATGAAGATCCTCATCGCGCGGCTTAAGGAGCTGCCGGCGAACCTCGCCCTGGAAACCGGTCCCGCCGACCTGCTCTCGCTGGTAAGCGACACCGCCGCCCTGGTCCCCGGGGAGAAGATCCGGGTCTCCGGCTGTGCCGTGAACGCCCAGATCGACCGCGGCGAGGTGCAGAAGGTCGCCCTGAACCTCATGCTGAACGCCCTGGACGCCACCGAAGGGGAAGGGCCGGTCCTGGTGGAGGTGGGAGGCGGCGAGCGCGCCTTCATCCGGGTGCGGGACCAGGGGTGCGGCATCCCCGAGGAGTTCCTGCGCCGCCACCTTTTCACCCCCTTTGCCACCACCAAGAAAAAGGGGATGGGGATCGGGCTGTACCAGTGCAAGCAGATCGTGGAGGCCCACGGCGGCAAGATCGAGGTGACCAGCGTGTTTGGCCAGGGGACCGAGTTCACCGTCTGGTTTCCCATGGCCCACGCGGCGGCCTAGCGCTTTACGGCCCCGTTCGGCTGGTGTTCCGCCCGGCGCCTCCCCAGATGTCCGGCGAGCCTCCCTTTTAGCCCTGGCCGGCGGGGAGAACCCTCGTCCTCAAGTCCCCGCTTCAGGTTCACTTGCCCCAGTGCGCCGCCGGAGCGCTTTAGAGAAACGCCTCGCAGGTTGGAGAAAACGATGGATAAGCTACTGATAATCGACGACAACGATGACATTCGCAAGCAGCTCAAATGGGGGCTCAGCAAGGATTACGAACTGGTCCTGGCCGGCGACGTCCCCGAGGCCCTCGCCGCCTTCGCCGCCCAGCAGCCCAAGGTCGTGACCCTCGATCTCGGCCTCCCCCCGGACGAGGACGGCTCCGGGGAGGGGTTTCGCTGCCTGGAGGAGATACTCAAGAAGGGGACGGCCACCAAGGTCATCGTCATCACGGGCAACGACGGCAAGGACAACGCCCACCGCGCCATCCAGATGGGCGCCTACGACTACCTCCCCAAGCCGATCGACCTGAACGAGCTGAAGGTCGTGGTCAAGAGGGCCTTCCATCTCTCCCGCATCGAGGAGGAGAACGGCCGCCTGCAGAGCGCGCTGGAAAGCAAGCAGACCGGGATGGGCGGCATGGTGGGGCAGTGTCCCCAGATGCAGCAGGTCTTCTCCACCATCAGGAAGGTCGCCACCTCCGACGCGGCGGTGCTGATCACCGGGGAGAGCGGCACCGGCAAGGAGCTGGTGTCGCGGGCGCTGCACAGCCAGAGCCTGCGCGCGGCGGGCCCCCTGATCGCCATCAACTGCGGGGCGATTCCGGAGAACCTGCTGGAGTCGGAGTTCTTCGGCATGGAGAAGGGGGCCTTCACCGGTGCCCACGCGAGGATCCAGGGGAAGTTCGAGTACGCCCACAAGGGAACCCTCTTCCTGGACGAGATCGGGGAGCTCCCAGCCAACCTGCAGGTGAAGCTGCTGCGCTACCTTCAGGAGAAGGTGCTGCAGCGGGTCGGCGGCCGGGAGGACATCGTCTCCGACACCCGGGTGGTCTGCGCCACCAACATCGACATCGAGAAGGCGATCGCCCAGGGCGCCTTCCGCAGCGACCTTTACTACCGGATCGCCATCATCACCATCAACCTGCCCCCCTTAAGGGAGCGCGGCGAAGACATCATGCTGCTGGCCAACCTTTTCATCAAGAAGTTCAGCGACCATTTCAACAAGAAGGTGCGGGGCTTCAACGCGGACGCCCAGGAGTACCTGGAGACCTACGAGTGGCCCGGCAACGTCCGGGAGCTGGAAAACAAGATCCAGCGTGCCGTCATCATGTCCGACTCCTCGCTCCTCAAGCCCGAAGACCTGGGCGGCAGCGCCCTGAAGGGGGTCCGAAGCGGCGGACCCAAGGAGAGCGAGACCCTGAGGGAGGCGCGCGAAAGGGTGGAGCGTTCCACCATTTTGCTCGCCATCCGGAAGCACAGCGGCTCCATCGTGAAGACCGCCGAGGACCTCGGGGTGAGCCGGCCGACGCTCTACGAACTGATGAAAAAGCACGGTCTCTCCGTGGGTAGCTACTAGGACTTTCCCTCCCCCGGGCCCCCGCGTGGCCAGGCATCCCCGTTCATTTAGCTACGCTCCGGGCTTCCCGCCCGGAGTCGGCCCCCGGCGCTGCCGGGCCCGTCCCCCCGCGCCGGGAGCTCCCCTGCCCAAGGGAAGGGGGAACGCCCCGCGGCCAGACGGGCCGGCTTCTTTCAGCCATCGGCTGGACGATTGGCGTCGTTCTGATACTCTGAAGCTTAAGCCCGTCCCATGCCTCGCGGCCGAATTCCCGGCGCGAGCGGAATTGTAAAATCCAGCAGGAAAGGAGAATAACTGTGCATTCTGATCGCATTATCTCTGTTATCGGGCTTGGTTACGTGGGTCTGCCGGTCGCGGTTGCCTTTGGAAAGGTCCGTCGGACGGTGGGGTTTGACATTAACGCCAAACGCATCGCCGAACTGCGCCAAGGCCTGGATCGCACCGGCGAGGTCAGCACCGAGGACCTGCAGGGCGCGGACATCGTCTTCACCGACAGCATAGCCGAGTTGCGCCTGGCCAATTTCCACATCGTGGCCGTCCCCACCCCCATTGACTCGGCGAACCAGCCGGACCTCTCCCTGATGTACCGCGCCTCCGAGACGGTGGGCCGGGCACTCAAGCCAGGCGACATCGTGGTCTACGAGTCCACCGTCTACCCGGGGGTGACCGAGGAGGAGTGCCTTCCTATCCTGGAGAAGGTGTCCGGGCTCGCCGGGGGGCGCGATTTCAGCGTCGGCTACAGCCCGGAGCGCATCAACCCGGGCGACAAGGAGCACACCTTCACCAAGATCAAGAAGGTCGTCTCGGGGCAGGACGCGCGGACTCTCGACGTCGTGGCCGAGGTCTACTCCTCGGTGGTGACCGCGGGGGTGCACCGCGCCTCCTCCATCAAGGTCGCCGAGGCGGCCAAGGTCATCGAGAACACCCAGCGCGACCTGAACATCGCGCTCATGAACGAGCTGGCGCTGATCTTCGACCGGCTCGGTATCGACACCGGCGAGGTGCTGGCCGCGGCAGCCAGCAAGTGGAACTTCCTCAAGTTCACCCCCGGGCTGGTGGGCGGGCACTGCATCGGGGTCGATCCCTATTACCTGACGCACCGCGCCGAGAAGGCGGGTTACATCCCGCAGGTCATCCTCGCCGGGCGCAGGATCAACGACGGCATGGGGAAATTCATCGCCCAGCGCGCGGTGAAGGAGATCATCCGCGCCGGGCACCAGGTGCTGGGGAGCGTCGTCACCGTGCTCGGGCTCACCTTCAAGGAGGATTGCCCCGACCTGCGCAACTCCAAGGTCGTGGACATCATCCGCGAACTGCAGGACTACGGCATCACCGTGCAGGTGGCCGACCCGCTCGCCGACGCCAAGGAGGCGCAGCACGAGTACCAGGTGGACCTGGTCCCCTTCGCTAAGTTAAAGCCCGCGGTGGCGGTCGTCGCGGCGGTGGCCCACTCGGCCTACCGCAAGCTTTCCATGGGGCAGTTGACGGCTCTCATGGGAGACGCCCCGGTGCTGGTTGACGTGAAGGGGGTGTACGACCGCGCGGCGCTTGCCGAGTCCGGCATCCGGGTCTGGACCCTGTAGAGGGGGCGCCGGCAAGGAGGGACGCGGCCGGCGGCCTCAGCGAGAGAACGAGGTGGGGATATGCTCATTCAGGTTAATTGGAGCGATAGCCGCTACGACTATGTCAAGGACTTCATGCTGGAGAGCCTGATAGAGTCTGGAAAGGTGTCCCGGTTCCTGCGCAGGTCGGGCTGGGTGACCGTGGGAGTGGACCCGGTGCGTCTCAGTGGGGAGGCGGCAGGCTACGCCGGCAGCGAGAGGAGGGCCGAAAACCGCCTGCGTGTTGCGCCGCGCGGCGGGAAGCTGCAATAAGGGAGGCACCATGAATCAGGGCATGAACCTGCCGCAGGACCAGTTCATCAAGCTTGTCGGCCTCTCGTCCTTTCTCGAGCAGCAGGCGAGCCTCGACGAAAGCCTCGATGAGATCGTCGCCATGTCGGCCAACATACTCAACACCAGGAACTGCTCCATCATGCTGTTCCGGGATGACGAACTCGGAGATGGGGTAAGCCTCCGGATTTTCGCCAAGTTCGGCGAATTCCCGGCCAAGGCAGCCAGCGAGGCGGTGAAGGTAAACAAGGGGATCGCAGGGCGTGTGGCCGCTTCCGGCCGCCCCTTGCTGGTGCAGGACATCGTCACCTCCGAGTACTTCCCGCTGGCGCGCGTGCCCGATTCCCCGTCCCGGAGTTTCATCTGCGTGCCGATAGTCATCGGCGGCAAGGTGATAGGCGTCCTCAATGTCAGCAACCCGGTGCAAAAGCGCTGCTTTGACCACGACGACCTGAACCTCTCGGTGTTCGTCGCCCTTTTAGTGGGGAAGTCCATCCAGGTCATCCAGTTGCAGAACATGCTCAGTTCGCGGTTCGCCCAGATGGCGGTGGCCCTTGAGTCGGAAGGGTTTTCAGCCGGGATCACCCCCGAGTGCCATGATGCCGACCGGCTGGTGAAGATGCTCTCCAAGTCCTTTTACCGTGAAATGACCAATGCGGGATTCGGCAGGGGGCACATCATCAACGCGGCCTCCGAGATCCTTTCGCTACTGACCTCCACCATGCAAAAGCACGAGAAGCGCCTGCAGCGCGAGACCTGAGCGAAGATACGCAAGGCGGGCGCTGCGTGCCCAGGCGGCAACCGCCATTGCGGCCTTGGTGGGCACCCGGTGCCCATCCTGCCGGCCCGTCCGGGGAAAAAGGACGGTCCCGAAGGCAGAGAGCGAACCGCGGTGCCGGGGAGAAGGCAAAAAGGGCCAGCTGAAAAGCTGGCCCTTTTTGCCTTTGCAGCATTCAGTGTTTGTCCCAACGGTGAAACGACGTGAAGCAGGGGGTGTTTTGGCTTCGGTAACCCGGGTCTCCAGCTCAATCCTCCAATAACCGGCGCTCGTACAGGGCGTGGATGAGCTTTTCAACCACTTCGGCGTCGGAAGGATTGGGATCGCACTGGATATCCAATCCACCCAGTTGCTGATACATCCTGTAACGGTTGCAGTGTTGGTGGTCACCATGGCACAGTTTGGACCGTACATATTCTGCAGCCTTTGGCATGTCCTTCATATTGTCGTTAAAAAATTGGCAATAATCAATCAAATCGCAAGCCATTTTCACACCTCTATTTGATTAGAATGTGTCATGCTTAATAACATTGTAGCATATAAATGAAATATCCAGGTTCAGGTCCGGCGATTATTCATTGCGAAGGCCCGTATATTTCAGGCGAAGTCCGCATCATTCTCGCTGGTGATGAACTCCGGCGGCAGATCGCACCCAGAAGGGATCTGGAAGGGAATCGGGTAGCGGATGCCGGCCTTGTGGGTCGCTTCCAGCCCCTGGGCCGTGCGCTCCAGCCACGCGAAAGGTATGCCGACGATCATCTCGTAGTCCTGGGCCAGCGCGAAGCGTCGGTCGCCCATGCAGGGGATTTCGATGGTCGGCTCTCCGGTCAGCTTGACCTGGGCGACGCCCCGGGCGCAGACCCCCGCGTCGCCCGATGATCTCATGACGAACTCTCCGCCCTTGTGGTAAAGAAAGGCCTGGACAAAGCGCATGGCCTGGGCCGTGTTGGCGTAGATCACCACCAGGTCGGGAGTCACCCCCTGAAATGAGCGCGCCAACGGGTAGGTCAGGACGCCCGCCACGCCGGGAGCCACCCGGGGCATCGCCTTTTGCATGGCGACGGCCGCTTCCCGGGTTTCCTGGTACACGCCCGCGTTCACCGAGCCGTCCAGCACCCGCTGCGGGGGAACGATCAATCCCGTGCTGGCTGCCCCCAGCGCGCAGTGGCTGGTCTGCGCGTCAGTCCAGGTCGACCAGGAGTACATCCGGCTGTAGGCGATCTGCTGGCAAATCGTGAGCCGCTTGCCGCGCACCTTTATCTTGAGCCCCTCCACCAGCGCGGCGTCGCCCATCAGGTTGACGCCAACAGGCTGAGTGGCAGGGTTCACCGTCTCCCTTACAGTCGCTAGAAATTTATCCATAGCATCTCCGTTATCTTTGAAGTCAAGAACTACGACGCCAAGCTCATAGCAGGATCAAATTTGTGTATACACATACAACATATAGAGAAAAGCGGGGAAGTCAACGATCTATTGTGCTGAACTGGAAAATCCATCGAGCTATAACGAAGGGTAGGGCTGATTTAGCACAGCTCTTGTAGGGGCGAATCATCATTCGCCCGGGCTCGCTGAGCTAAAAGTCCCCTTGGAAGTGAGTTCCTTGGGTCTACTTGCGGAAGGATAAATTAGGGAGAGCCTTGCCTTCGCCTTCAAGGATGTGAGGGCAGGGGTGAGGGGAGCGATACCACGGAGGTGACATTTCGGCAGGATAGACCAAGCTCCCAGAGGTGGCGCATTGCGGCGCCTGTCCTCCTCTGGGTTGGCCGTTCAGCTCTTCAGTGCTCAGAATATCGGTCGGTCATGATGTCGGACCAGTGCGGCCCCTTTTGTTTCGCCCTGATGTCAGCCAGGTGGTGGTTGCCGATCTCTTGCAGTTGGGGGTCCTCGGAAGCACACAACTTGGAGACCATCTCCTCCCACTCATAGCTGACAAAAGAATGCACGTCGCTCGGGACGTTAAGCGATTTGAAGAGCAAGTCTTTGAGGTACGCCTGCTCCTTGGGATCATTGAAGTTAATCCCCAGGTAAACAGAGCCGGCCGAATCTCTCCTCACATATACGCACTCACCGGTAAACCACATCTGGTCAATCGGCATGAGGACATTGACGGTCTCTTTTTCCTCTGGCAGGGTGATGGGATTCTGCAAAGGGGGGATCAGCACGTTAATGCCTTGGAGACAACAATTGACGACATAGGAGTCGAAGGCAGACGTTCCTGCCCATGAAATGGTGACTTTACTCAAGCTCCCCGGTAAGAGTTCAGCATCATACCGGACATGATCTCTCTTATTCATTGTAAACTCCCTGATGCAACCTATAAAACTACCTTTCGGAACCTTGGGCTACACGGTGACCAAGGGCTACGCGGTGACCAAGGCGCTACCCGGCGGCGGCGCCTCCGGACGGGCGCCGAGCCGAGTTCACCGCAGTTGCGGCTACTCCCGGAGCACCGATTGCTCCCTGGAGCACTCATAGCCGACCGGTCGGATTTGACACGAATATGATTAACACGTGCGTGTTACAGCTTCAGTTTGGGTATGTTACAGCTTTGTGAACTTTTTGAAAAGGGCCTGGTAGCCTGGCGGGTCAGGGGCCGGGGGGGCACTGGGGGGCCTAGGCCGGTGTGGACCCGGCATCTTCAGCCAGCAGGCCGAAAATCACCTCGACCAGGACGGGATCGAGGTTTTTCCCCTTCATGTCGGTCAGAATCTGTCTCAATGCCTCGCTGCCGAGTCCCTTCCGGTAGGGGCGGTCCATGGTGAGTGCGTCACAGATGTCGGCGGCCGAGACGATCTGCGCTTCCAGCGGTATGTTGCTTCCCTTGAGCCTGTGAGGGTAGCCCTTGCCGTCGAAGCGCTCATGGTGATGGAGGACGATGTTCTGCACCGTCTTGGAAAGGTTCGCTTTGCGCACCACTTCGCAGCCCCATTCCGGGTGCTGCATAACAATCTTGAACTCCTCTGCGCTGAGAGTGCGTTCGGCATTGAGAATCGCCTCGGGCACCCCGATCTTGCCGCAGTCGTGGAGCCAGCTGCCGTACTTGATTTCCTGCTGCAGTTCCTCGGGAATGCTCAGGGCATCCGCGAGCCGAAGCGCCAAGGTGGCGACCCGGTCACAATGTCCCTTAGTGGAGGCGTCCTTCAACTCGATGGTCTGGGCCAGAGAGTGCAATATGAACTCGTCCTCGCCCTTTATGGCTTGCAGTACGTGGTACCTCCGCAGCCCCTCCTTCACCGCGAGGAGCATCTCCGCCTTTTTCCAGGGCTTCATTACAAAGCGAAACACCTCGCCGCTGTTGATGGCGGCAAGCGCGGTGGCAAGGTCGGCGCTTGCTGTCATCATGATCTTAACGGTGTGGGGAGAGAGTTCCTTGACCCGGGAAAGCAGCTCTATGCCGCGCATTCCCGGCATCTCGTTGTCTGAAACGACGACTGCAACCGACTGTTCAGCGATGATTTTAAGCGCATCTTGGGCACAGATCGCGGTAAGGACATTGAGCCCCTTGTGCGCGAAGATCGTGCTTGTGTACTCCAGGACGCTCTTCTCGTCATCGACGAACAGAACGGTTTCCAACTTCACATTTTTCCAGCTCATGCCCCGCGCCTCCTTGGGCCATTGCCCTCACCAGACTTTCACCTCTGATCTTACTCCCGTCGTCGCTCATTCCTGATGCCGCTGCCCCTGATTTCCTGCACCATTAATGATGCCGATCCCCTGGCCTCTCTTGCCAGCGTGATGCGTTCCGAGGCAAAGGGCCTTCTAACGTCCAGGGCCCTGAGTACGAGGGAAGGGAAACTATCGGAGCGAGCCCACTTCAACAAAGGAGTTATTGTCCTTTCCCTCTATGTCTCATCGGCGCTGGCCTGCTGAACTTTAATGGATTGAAAAGGGGGACTGGAGCTGCCACCACGGCACTTTTGGTAGAGAGGACGCTGGGCCGGGAGGCTTGAATGTCGCCAGTAGGCTGATGAAACATCTTGCTCGCCAATTCTTGGTTTGACTTCCCAAAGGTAGCGAGTATATTTGGCGAGGTTTAATTCTAATAATGCAATTGAGGCACGTGCCCTAGCTTCGCAGATTGGCGCAGTCGGGTTTTGGCAAGGCCCGGTTGCAAGTCCAACCGGGGAAAACGTTTCCCATAACCGTCCATCCACCCGGTTAAAAGAAAGAGCGCGAGATGCCAGTTAACGGCCCAAAATTGCGGTTATTTATCAAGCTAGCCGTCATCGTCATCGGATTTACCTTCAGCATAGCGGCTTGCTACGCCTGGTTGTTGCCGACATCATTTCACGTCCACAAAAACTACTACGTACTTTTTTCAGGGCTTTTTGGGGCTTATATTACGGCAGGCTCCGTCGGTTACAATTTTCTGGCTGGTGCCACGCTTTTTAAAAGAATTGTTTCCGGAATTGCATGCGGACTTGTCGTCGCTATTTCTGTTTTATATTTTTCGATGATTGTCCTGCTCAAGTTGAGAGGCTCTTGATAACTTCGATTGGTAGCCGACGCTGGCATGCCTGGGCGTCGACGCAGACGGTGAATTGGCGTCCGGATGTGACTTGGCGGCGGGGGATCCTTGAAGTCCTTCCTAACGACTGCTCCAGTTGACAGGACAAAAGCTGTGTGCCCCACGCAGCCACTCAGCTAACCGGAAACGACCCGCCCCTTTTCAGAGGCGGGTCGTTCTCGTTTAGAAGAGCTTGAGGACGGATTGGGCCGCCTGGGAGGACATGGAGAGCGATGTGGTGCCAAGTGACTGGCGCGTCTGCAGCATCAGCATGTTGGCGCCTTCCTGGTTCATGTCGGCCAGGGTGAGGTTGTCCGCGCCGGTCTGCAGTGTGCTGACCATGGCATCGGTGAAGCTCTGGCGGGTGGTGATGATGTTCAAGTTGGCGGCGAGCGTCTGGGTGTTGGTACGCAGCGCAGTGATGGCGGAATCCATGTCGGCGGCGTCGGCCGTGATGGCCGAGGTCGACTGCCAGTTGCTCTGACCGGTACCGCTTGCTTGGGAGAGGCTCAAGCCGCTGGAGTTGCCCAGGAAGCCGACGACGTTCAGTGAAGAGGTCGAATTCTCGTTGAAGATGACGGTCAGGGTGTTGGTGGCACTGAGCATGTTCAGTCCCTGGAACCCCGAGTCAGACGACATGTTGTCGATCTGGGACCTGATGGTGTCGTACTGGGCCGCGAGTTTCGACTGCACGTTGGTGTCGCTCGTGGAAAGGGCCGACTGGGCGATCCCCTTCGCAGCCTGCAGGAGGCTCGTGATGGCGGAAATGCCGGCATTGGCGGCACCCACGGTCTGGACCGCGTTGGACATGCCGTCCTTGCGGTTGGAGAGGTCGCCGGCGCGCTGGTTCGCGTTTTGGGCTGCGAAATAGTTGGTCGGGTTGTCCAACGCGCTGTTTACCGACTTGCCCGAAGAGAGCCTTTGCTGGGTCCTGTTCAGAAGGTTGCTGGTGCTCTGCAGGTTGAGAAGGTTGGTTCTCATTCCGGCGGTAAGCGAGATGTCATTGATTGCCATGGTGTTCTCCTATTCTGGATTCTCTGGGTAATTCCGGCATTCTTGCCGGAGTATTCCTACATCGATCAATCTGTAGCGACAAATTGGTAAAAGCGTTATTCAGTCCTCCTTTATATTTTGTGACACAGCTCTGAGAGACTTATCGTCATAGAAATTGATTTCTTAAGCAGAAAAAAAATCGTTTTTAAATTTTTTGCTCAGTGCTCGGGCAAGTGTCAGGATGTTTTTTGGGCTATGAGTAGAAACCGAGCGGATTTGCTTGATAAATTGGGGTCTAAGCAATTTGATGACGTGGAAATTTTCAGGATGACTCGTAACGCTTGTGCGATGTTAAGTTTGTTCCGTTGACATACTGCGAAAGTGCGCGGGGCAGGTCGAGTCTGAAGGGCAAACTGTACCGGATAGGGAGGCAGGGGAGGCAGGGCGGAAATCTTGGCATCAGAGGCCAGCGGAGTCGCGCTGGCCCTTTTCCTCTTTTTTGACGGGTTTCTTAGCGAAGATATTTTACCAGAGGCTTGTAGTGGACAACGTGCAGTTCCTTGCACGCCCTGGTGATTGCAACGTAAAGCAGGTTCCTGTCGGTGTCGTTAGTGCGATAATCGCTCTCCGAGGGATCCCAGAGAACGACATGCGAGAACTCCAGCCCCTTCACCTGGAACGGGATGACGACAAGAATCCCCGGGTCGAACGTCACTTCACCTGCCTTCGGTGCAAGCCCGTCCAGCCCGGCAAGCGCCTGGTGGACCTTACCGAGGTCCGTCTTCTTCTTGCAGATTACGGCTACCAGCGAATTCGGGTCTGAAGCCTTGAGGCCCGTCACGACAGCGCGCAGTTGCAGCAAAGCGTCTGCGGCAGTCGCTGCCTGGTGGAATTTCACCACTCCTTCCGGATTATTCGTTTCGCCGGCCGGTCGGCCGCTCACCTTCGCGGCCAGTTCCATGATGGCGCGACCGGAGCGGTAGGAGATCGACAGGGCTTCTTTGGTGAGCCCGACGGTCTGCAGGTGTGTCCTGAACTTTGAAAAGCCGGTCGCGTCGATGAAACTTAAAATCCGCTGGTGCTCGTCGGCTGCGATCGTGCAACTCCTTTTTGGTGTCGTTGCTGCCAGGAGGGCGCCGAGTTCGGTCGAAGCCAAGTCCTGGGCTTCATCAAGAATGAGATGGTCGTAGAAGGAGAGGGCGCCGGTGACAACAATCCCATGCCCTTTCCGAAGCTGGCAAAGCCGCAAAAGGATGGATACATCCGAAAAGGTTACCTGGCGCGATTTGTCTATCAGGTTCTGCTGGATCTCGGCGGCAAAGGAAACCTTCTTATCCCCCGGGATCAATGTGTCTATGAAATAGGCCTGCGAATAAAACCGCCAGAGATCGGCAACCGGCTCGATGCGAGAGGTCTCTTTGACGTATCGGTGCAGTAGCGGGGAAACCCCGGAGTTCTTCTTCTGGTGGCAATAAGGGTCCTGCAGGGTGGTCTTCAGTGAGTAAACCCCCAATTCCCCCAGTGCCGACAGTGCCCAACTGCTGAACGTCTCTATGCGCGTCTTGCCTAACAGGTCGTCGGAGGTCTTTTTGAGATAGTCGCGCAAGGTGCGGTTGAACACTATCACGATGCATCTTTCCTGTCTGAAGCTGTCGGGTTTGTTGAATTGCAGGTAGGATAGCCGGTGGATGGCCACCGACGTCTTCCCGCTGCCCGCGCTGCCTGCCAGCAGGAGGCAGCCCTCATTTTCGCTCGTGATCATGCGGAATTGGTCCGAACTTATCAGTGCAACGATATCGGTCAGGCGGTGATCTTTCTCCTTGATCTTGGTGTCGGCCGTGGTCTGAAAGGTTCCATTGACGTACCATGCGCCATCATTGAGCTCGTAGGTGTCGGTGGGTGTTTCAATGCGTTGCAGCACTTGCTTGGCAATGACCACCGAATCGCGTCTGGTGATGATCCCTTCCCGTTCGACTCCATTAAACGTTTCCAGATACTCCTCGCCTATCAGGTAATCATAGTAGAGCCTGGAAACCTCGCTGCGACGCCAGTCCACGACGGCGACCTTCGTCCCGTTCATCAGCGTTTGACGGCCTATCAGGTACTCGCGCTCGCCTATCCTCTTGTTCTCATCCTTTATGCCTATAATGCCGAAGTAAGGGCAGGCAATGCTCGATTCCTGATACTCTACGAGATACTTACGCGGATCGTGAAAGCCGTTGGTGACGAGTTTCTCGGTGAGGTCGTTTTTCTCCTGCCAGTTTCGGCTCTCCAGGCGCTCGGTTTCGAGCTGCTTTGTCGTATCGTCATGACGGGCAATGGTGCGCTTCCGGTCGGCAGCGGAGAGTTTGATGATGTCGTAGATATTTGCCAGACGGTTTTCTTCGGATACCACCAAGTCCAGATCGGGGCAGGGCTCAATGGTTGGATTTGCGGTACTTTGCATGTGGTGCCCTCGGGGATTAATGACAGTGCTACTGCGCGGCGTGGCACAAATACGTCGCCTGGGCCAGTTCACTTCGGGAAGTGGATGTCAGCGCCTAGCGTCCCGCGCTGCAGCGCGCATTCTCATGTCGTGGATAGTGCTACGGTCACTGGCGTTCCAGAGGTCAAAACGGTGGGGTTGGATCAATGCATTCGCTGCTGCAGACTCGTGCCCGGTGAGATTCTTGGTTGGGGCAAGCGCTTCGACGTGGGTGATCCGGTCCAGAGCCCTCATGCGATGAAAACTTTTCCCCTCGCGACCTACGCCGTTAGGAGCGAGGTCCGGCCAGAGAATAAACCATTAACCCTTGGAGTTCAAGTAGCTTTATGGCTGGCTACTCGCGTTGGCCTCACACCCGGATTTCAAGTCCCCGGCATTGGGACGGATCCTGCGAAACAACCGGCAGCCGCCTTGGTCACCCTTTTCGAGTCAGTAGCAACCCTTAAATCGACGTGGCCTTTGATTCCGCTGTCATTGTGCCTCCCATTGATGTCACAGCCAGAAGAAGTATGCCCAACTCCATGCTGTTTTACCTTAGCGTGTCACTCAATGGACAGCCTGGTTGCCAGGAGTTTTCCGCACTATGAGAGAGGCGCGGGGAAATACCTCTCAAGGTTTGTCTGCCTAATGCCGAGGAGAGGTAAGCAGCCAGGTGCCTTATATGGCCGAGGAGTGCTCCCGGCTTCTGGCATCAGACCTTAAGGACACAACATGCGCAATTCGTGAGGTATTTTTGAGCGGAAGGATAGATTGCCTGGTGGGCATTCAACAAAGGAGTGGCAAATGGCTGGGAAAATGGCTGACCCGATAATAATGCAAGGCGGAACCCCGCAAGAGATCATGGCGGGTTTGGCAAAGCTGACGCGCCATGACATCACTAAAGAGGAAGAGTATATTCTCTTGAAGATTCTCTACAACCTCAGTAAATACGCGACGGTGCCCGATTTCCTGGACGCATGTGAAAATCACTCCGCTCTCGGTGTCACCCGCAAGCAAATGGAGAGCCTCAATTCAATAGTCAAGGTTTTGAAGTCCATCGTGTGGTAAGGAGCCTGCCCCCCGTGCCGGGAGGCTCGGGGGGGCAGGCCGCAATTGCAAGGGCCCCGAAGTTTTGGGCCACCAACAATTACCTCGCAACTCCCTCCAGTGACTCATAATCTAATTCCTCTTCATCCCCTCAGCCTGATGACCTGAGTAAGATATGGCGCAGAAACTTCTGGCGGTTGATCCTACCCGTCGCGGCATTGGCGCGGGTAGGGGCTAATCCCGCCACATCTTCTCTACCGCAATCCGTAACGCGTTGTTCCACTCATAGGCCACTTCGGCAAAGGGCGTTTCACGATTCATTGCCTGGAACTCCTTCTCGGCGGGCTCCTGGTCATTGTCGGCAGCTTGACGCTGGTCTTTTTTGTAGTCATAGGTTTTCATGGCAACCTCGCTCAATTGAGAAATTTATTAAAACGCTACCCTCTCGTCAGTTGTGCTGTGGTTGTTGCACCAGTTACCTTTCCTTTTAGCATAGGGTGTGCCAATGCTGTAAAACCTGTTATTTCCGGCGAAACAGGGAAACCGTCAGCGGGCGCAAGGATGAAAAAAACGGCAAAACTGCTTATTGAATTGGCACCCGAAGCCCGCAGGTTTTAAGGCGGGGCGGCATCTTGGGCAGGGATACTGGACCCCGACCTGAAACCTGGTTAAAATATTGTAACATCGTTTGCGTAAGGCGAACAAGGGGTTGAACGGAGGCCGGCGCGCGGCTGCCCATGGCTGGCGGAAGACCGGACAGCCTGGTCTGGACCATTGCATCTGAGGGAGCCTCATGCAAAATAACAGCTGTGGAATTGGACAAAGCTTTAGGAATGTGGCCATGCTGAAGACGCACATTTTTGCAGCACTACGGAGGGGGGCGTAGATGTCGACCATGCGTGCCGTCGTCTTCGACGTTTATAAGACTCTTCTCGATATACAGACAGACGAGGAGTCTCTCGACACCTATCTGTTTCTTTCCCGATGGCTTTCCTATCACGGGGTCATCATTGATGCAGTTAGCCTGCGACACAGGTATCTTGATCTTTGCTGTCAGGAGATTTGTGGAAGTGCGGAACCCTTCCCGGATTTCGACATCGGAAAGGTGTTCTCGGCCATCCTGTGCGATGGTAAGCGTCTTAATTTTGATCTGGAATCCAAGTCCAGGGAACTGGCACTGCTATTTCGTATACTGACTAAATCCATTTCGATCTACCCTGGTGTCCACCAGCTACTCGGTACCTTGAGGGGGAAAGCCCGCCTGGGAATTGTATCCAACGCCCAGCGCCTGTTCACCATCCCGGAACTGTCCAGATTCGGCCTGATTGGGTACTTCGATGCCATCGTCCTCTCGTCGGACGCCGAAGTTCGCAAGCCTGATCCGAAGATATTCCACACTCTCCTGAACGCCCTCGCCGTACCGCCCGAAGCGGCGGTGTTCGTCGGTGACAATATCTTCGACGACGTGTATGGAGCCAGTTGCGTCGGTATGACGACCATCTGGATTCGGCGCGATAGTCAGCAGGTCAACCCAAACGCAGCTGGCTCAGTGAGACCGGATTATGAGATCCTGGATGGGTCATACGAAGCTTTAACTGCGAAACTGGTGTCGATGCTTTGAGTGAGAATCACTTCCTCGCTAAGATTTCTCAGATACATCTCCCGTATCGGCAGCGACCTCACCGTATGACTCCCTGACAAATCACCACCAGCATGGACGCACTCACGATTACCCAGAGAACGACACCTTGAGCGAGCGGACGGACACCCACGCGCCGCACAACCTCGCGGGTCAGGCCGTTTCCCACCAGGAAAAGGGTCACTACCAGCCCCTGGCGGGCAAGCAGCGACAGCGTTTGCCAGGCGCCTAATAGCTGGGGCAGCAGTGACCGAAGCGACGCCGCGACAATAAAGCCGATAATGAAGAGTGGAATGGAGGTTTTGGTCGTTGATTTGGTGAACCGCGACACCAAGAGGGCGCAGGGCGCTATCCAGATGGCGCGTGCCAGTTTGACCGTGGTGCCGATGGCCAGCGCCGAGGCGCCAAACGCCGATGCCGCGCCGACCACGCTGCTGGTGTCATGGATCGCCAGCGCCGCCCAGAGGCCGAATTGCCGTTGTGTCAGGTCGAAAAGATGGCCAAGTGGGGGGAAAAGCAGCAGGGCCGCGGCGTTGAGGCTGAAAACGGTCGCCAGGGAGACGGCTATTTCCTCGTCATCTGCGCCGATGACCGGCGCCATGGCGGCAATGGCGCTCCCCCCGCAGATGGCGGTACCGAATGAGATCAGGGCCGAGGTGCGCGCCGGGGTGCGCAGCAGACGTCCCAGCAGCAGGCCGGCGGCTACCGTCACGCCGATGCTTATGGGAGTGTAGAGGACGGCCTCCCGTCCTTCGTGCCAGACATCGTTTATGGAAACGCCAAAGCCAAGCCCTACGACCGACAACTGCAGCAATATCTTGCTCCAGACTGCGCTCTCCTTTTGCCAGGGATCCCCGACCAGCAGGCTGAACAGAATGCCGACGGTCAAGGCGGTTCCCGGTCCACACCATGGTGTGGCCGACGCCAGGAGCAGGCAGCAAAAGAGGGGGCGTTGCAAGGAGCGCCGCGTCATTGGTCTGCACCCGTTCGGGCCAGGGCGGCAATGTTCATTTTCATGGGAACCTCACGAGTAGCTGGTCCGGCAAGACTGCAGGCCGCGAAACCGCCCACTGCCATTTACCCTATTTGTCCTGGGGAAGCCCGGCCTGACGCCAGCCGGCCATTTGCCCGGCGAGCAGCACCATGTTGCGGTAACCGAAGGCCCCCAGAATCCCCTTGCAAATCTGGGCACGAGGGCCAAGTTCGCAGGTCAGAACCAGTTCGGCGTTCCTGTCGGCAGGGAGGCGCGCCAGCCGCAACAGTATTTTCCAGGTCGGGGCGTGGATGGCGCCAGGTATATGTCCCTTGCGGAATTCAAACCCGGTGCGGACGTCGACGACAACCGGCGGGTTCTTTGCCTTGATTCGTTTTGCCAATTCCTGGCACTGCATGTCGTCTCCTTGTTAAGCTGACTATGTAAGCCGATTATCGGGCAAGTAGCAGGGTGAGCACTTGCTCCGCTTCCTATCAGGCTCCTGGCAGCAGCAGGTTAATCCTTAAGCGGTGCTTTCATCAAGGACGGTGCCGGTATCCCCTTTCGAAGGGGTGCCCGCGATCGCCAGTGCTTTCTGCTCGACCAGTGCCCGGGCCACCTTGCTGCGGGCGCTGGTCAGGAGCCTCTGCACCGTGCCGCGTGACACTCCCATGCAGCGGCCCGCTTCCTCCTGGGTCTTCCCTTCGCCATCGCAAAGATGCAGGGTCTCCAGTTCGTCGTGCTCCAGTTGGATGACTTCCAGATCCTTGAGCGGGGTACCCGCCGGCTTGAAAACCGACGAGTATCCGGCCCGAAACGGACAGAGGCAGATTCTTGGTTTACGAGGACGTGGCATAGTTAGTGGGAGCAGCCCTGGCTCTGGCCATGCCCGCCACAAGTGTGGCCGGGCAGGTATTCCGGCAGTTCGTTAGCCTTAAAAAGCAGGACGTTCTCCGCGATGGTCCCTTCGCGTGCCTGGAAAACGCGCAGACCGGAGCGGTTGAGTTTCTGCAGCGCTCCGCCTCCGATTCCCCCGACCACAACCGCATCCACCTGATGGCCGCCCAGACCCGCGACCGGATTGCAGGCGCCATGCTGGTGGACCTGGTCGCTGTTGTTGATCGCCGTTATTGCGTCGTTGGTCATGTCAACCACGACGAACCCCGGTGCCGACCCGAAATGCCCGTACACCTGACTCTCAAGCCCCTGATCCACCAAAACCGGAAAACAGACTTTCATTGTGACCTCCCGCAGATTTTGTGTATATGCACAGAATAACATTCAAAAAACCGCATGTCAAGGCGGTTTGAAAATAAACTCGTGGCAGCATCCCTTCCTCCAGCCTGCGCGGCGCCAGGAGTATGGCTGCGCTCACTCAGACCAGTTTGTCGGAGCTGACCGGGATACCGCAGCGCATATTTCCGAAATGGAGCAGGGAAGCGGGATATCGGAGGAAACGGCCAGGAAGCTGGCAATGGCACCTATACATCCGCATACGGGGTAGGGCGTGGAGTTGGGGGAGAGAGTAGAACGGCGGCGGCTAAACTGTCCAATCTAAAACAACCAGGTCGGAGACTCGCTCGAACTCTCTTATGTTGTTAGTGACCAGGGGGATGCTTAGTGACACGGCATGAGCCGCAATCAGCATGTCCATTGAGCCGTAACCGTCAACCCAGCCCCATCTTGAGTCTGAGTTAGCTATTGGGTATTCTGCCTGGCGGCAAGCCAGTTGTCTGGAAGGAGTTTGTGGATCTGCTTGGCGGGGTGCCCCATGATGCGCCGCAG